>WNFB01000379.1_pt1 | contig 66300 bp, 84 predicted proteins | sample 5400501 | NCBI WGS metagenome assembly WNFB01 (sample SAMN13153341, study PRJNA577476) | soil metagenome | isolation source: 200 cm saprolite under Douglas fir tree site 2 hole 1 | place: USA:California | collected 2015-04-18 | reverse complement strand
AACTCGTGGAGGGTAAAGTCTCGGTGGGAGGTGTTGACCTCGACATGGATGGTTCCTGACGTGTCATGAGTATGCAGAGCCGCAACCCCCCCACCGCCGTACTGGTCCAGAGAGTGGTCCTTCCACAAACTCGGATCTATCCCTATCTGCGCGGGTACAGTGTAGGGGCTTCCGTTTAGTGTCACTGACAGGTTCGGATGCCAGTGAACCCCTCTGTCATAGCTTGCAAACGCGAAAGATACACCAATCACTGCCAGCGCAACGAAGGATAGCACCAGTAAGTTCCTACGACGATGACTTCGGAAGATGGATCTCTGTCTAGAGTAAGTTACTGTCTTGGATTCAGCTTTGGGTGATCCAGACCGCTTGGGATGAACTCTGTCATAATGGCCCCTCAGATTCTCCTTCTTTATAGACGCCCCGCAGACGGAACACTTCTCAGCCTCCAATGCTACCCTCGACTCGGGTTCAAGTCTCTAAAGAACATATTGCCTAAGTTCGTCAGATTTTTCGTGGCGCAGAGACCGTTCGCAACGGCCGGTTCTCTGATCCTGCTCCCCATCGTAGTCTACGCTGCTTACGGTGTAATGAATAAGAGAAAGGCGGCGCGAAGACTAGACGAGTTCAATCTCGATAAAAACGTCGTCGGGGGCTCGAATCCTCATCAGCCGTTTCAAGAATCGCTCGTTTGGATCGACATCGATGAGCCGTTTGTGAATTCTCATCTCCCACTTGTCAAATGTGTTTGTTCCCTGGCCCGCTGGGGACTTTCGGGTTGGGACCATTAGCTTCTTTGTTGGGAGAGGGATAGGCCCCTTCAGCTTGACTCCGGTCTTGTCGGCTATTTCCTTGATTTCCGCGCATATTGTGTTGATATCCTGGGGGTCTGTACTGGACAATCGTATTCTAGCTTTAGAGACCATTCCAAGATACCTTCATGATTCTACATTTCTTGCGGAGTTCACAGCCCACCCGTGTACTGTTAAAAACGTTGGTATCTTTTGAGAACATCGATAGGATCATTTTCTGCCCAGAACACTGGTTGATGTTTAGGGCAAGGACATCCACGCGAGGATCTAGGCATCCGATTCGAGTCATCGTTCGCAAAGAAACATGTGATAAGATTCTGAGAATAAAGCCAACTTCGTTATTGTTGGACTACTGGTACAAGCTCCGCCAATGGGAAAGTTGCGGGCTAGGAAGTATTCGTGTTTGGCACTAGGCCTTCGGAATCTCGCCCTTTTCCTTGATCTCTTGCACGACTCCTACGCCGACTGTGGCTCCCATATCGCGGATGGCGAATCGTCCAAGCTCTGGAATGTCCTTGAAGCTTTCAAGCACCATTGGTCTGAGCGGCCTCATTTTGACGAGAGCGCTGTCGCCTACTTTGAGGAACGAGGGCTTTTCCTCAACCACTTGACCGGTTCGCGGGTCCAGCTTGCGTATCAGCTCCTCGAACGTCACCCCGACAGTAGCCGTGTGTGCGTGCAATACCGGAGTGTAGCCGGCAGCGATAGCGGTCGGATGGTAAATGATGATGATTTGGCCGACGAATGCCTTTGCGACCGTGGGTGGGTTGTCAGTGTGACCCATTACCTCGCCTCTCCCAATCTCATTCTTGGCAACACCGCGTATGTTGAACCCTATGTTGTCTCCGGGTTCAGCTTTGGTCATTCTAACATGGTGCGTCTCGATCGTCTTGCACTCTCCGACTTTGCCAGACGGCATGAAGATCACCTTGTCCCCATCCTTCAACACTCCAGTCTCGACCCGTCCCACAGGGACTGTCCCGACTCCAGTTATCGTGTAAACGTCCTGGATTGGAACTCTCAATGGCTTGTCGAGAGGTTTCGCGGGCGGAACAATAGCGTCCAACGCGTCCAGTATGCTGGGACCCTTGTACCATGGAGTATTGGCACTCTTCTTTGCAAGGTTGTCTCCTAGCCATCCGCTGGTGGGAACGAAGTTGATCTTGGAAACGTCGTAGCCGACAGTCTTCAGCAATCCCTCTAGCTCTTTTCTCGCTTCCTTGTAACGCTCTTCAGTATACTTGACCGTCTGGTCATCCATCTTGTTGATGGCTACAACCATTTGTTTAACGCCCAGGGTCCTTGCAAGGTACGCGTGTTCTCGCGCCTGGCCTCCAGGTCCAATGGCTACTTCGAACTCTCCCTTCTTGGCAGAAATTACGAGTATGGCAACGTCCGCCTGGCTGGCACCGGTGATCATGTTCTTGATGAAGTCGCGGTGTCCTGGCGCATCGATAATCGTGTAGAAGTTGTGAGGAGTCTCGAATTTCTGGAATGAGAGGTCGATGGTGACTCCTCTCTCTCGTTCCTCTTTGATCGTGTCGAGGACCCAGGCGAACTTGAAGGTGTCGCCAGCTCCAGTCTTCTCTGATTCCTTCGCGTAATTATCAATCGTTTTCTGATCGATGTATCCGGCATCGAAGAGCAAGTGACCTGTCAACGTGCTCTTGCCATGGTCTACGTGACCCATCACTATGAGGTTGAGATGGGGCTTTGCGGACATTGTCTAGTTCATTCTCTCCTTACGTGAAACAGAGAGAAGAAAGTCTGGGGTCTTTATAAAAAGCCTTGTCCATCTGCAAAAACGTCCGACAACTTTTCCTTCAAACATTTTCGTTTGTGAGTGAAGAAAGGTCTAAATGCAGAATTTCTCGGTGACGTTTCCGAATTAGAAGGCTCGTCTGTTGCTGGAGACTACATCAAAACACGACGCTGCCCCAGTTAGCATGGGGATGCAGAAGACTCAGTACGACATGGCGCTGGAACAATTCCAGAAAGCCGCGGACATAATGAAACTAGACGCCAACGTCCAAGAGATTCTGCGAAAGCCGAGACGAATCCTCAGCATCAACTTTCCCGTCAAGATGGATGATGGCAGAATCCTTCTCTACCAAGGCTTCAGAAGCCAGCACAATAACGCCCTCGGACCTTACAAGGGCGGAATACGATTCCACCCTAACGTCACCATCGACGAGGTGAAAGCGCTCTCGATGTGGATGACCTGGAAGTGCGCGGTTGCGGGCATCCCATTCGGCGGAGCCAAGGGAGGAGTGACAGTCAACCCCAAACAACTCTCTCACTCGGAACTAGAGAGACTGTCGAGATCATTCTTTTCCTTGATCAGTGAGATAGTTGGTCCCTTCAGAGACATTCCCGCACCTGACGTTTACACAGACTCTCAGACTATGGCATGGTTCATGGATGAGTACAGCAAGAATGAACGAAACAATCCCTTCGCTGTCGTCACCGGGAAACCCTTGATAATCGGGGGATCGCTTGGCCGAGACTCTGCCACCGGCCGTGGTGTGTCCATCAATGTCGAAGAAGCGGCTCGGCACCTCAAGATGGACCTGAAAAAGGCGACGTGTGCAATTCAAGGCTTTGGCAATGTTGGATCTTTTGCTCACATGTTTCTTGAAGAAGCGGGCGTAAAGGTCGTGGCGGTCTCCGATTCTAAGGGCGGAGCCTACAAGAAGAATGGAATCTGGTTCAACGAAGTGTCTGCTTACAAGAAGAAGACTGGCAATATCGTCAACATGCCAGAGAGTGAACCAATCACTAACGAAGAACTACTCGAGCTCGACGTCGACATTCTTGTGCCCGCGGCTCTCGAGGACGTTATCACCGAGAAGAACGCGTCGAAAATTAAGGCGAAGCTGGTAGCGGAAGGGGCTAACGGTCCGACTACGCCGGAGTCCGATGAAATTCTCTTCAAGAAAGGCGTCACGCTGATTCCCGACATACTCGCAAACTCGGGGGGCGTCAGCACGAGCTATCTCGAATGGGTCCAAAATCTGCAACACCTCTACTGGAGCGCGGAGGAGGTTGATCAGAGGTTGAAGACGATAATGAAGAAGGCCTTCGCCGAGGTGTACAAGACTAGTCAAGAGAATAATGTCGATATGCGGACTGGGGCTTACATCTACGCTATTGGAAAGGTGACCGCCGCGATGAAGATTCGCGGATGGGTTTAGAAGCTATCTAACGGTGCTATTCTACTAGAGCAGAGACTCTCTGTTCGTCGCGAGCCTCTTCGGCCATGACATCCATGGCCATTCCATAGGTTATCAGGTCGCTGTCTCTGGTCTTCAGAGCTAGCTTCTGGAAGAAGTCAATGGAGGCCCTTTCCAGCTTGAGACTATCTTTGATCAGAGCTTTCAAGTCATTTCCTCTCCTAGGAGGCTCATAATAAGGAAGAAAACTTTTCTTCTCCCACTCCGTTGGCCTTGCAAGGGGAACGCCTCCAAGCTGAATTATTCTTCCCATCAGGGTCGATGCATGAGCCCACTCTTCTTTCGCTATCTCCTGGAAGATTGACGAGAGCTGTGGAGAGTTGATACCGATGGCGATTTTGCTTAGGTAGAGGTACCGGAAGGCGGCCAGGGTTTCTCCCGCCAGGGCCTGGTTTAGGTCTTCCAGTAGGGTGGGCTCTTTCTTGACGGACATATGTCGATATCGGCATGTACCTCGCCAGTTTATTTAGGCTTATTCTGAAACGGTGTAATTGTGGAAACCACAAATCCCTCAGAGGAGCGGCGACTGAACCAACCGAACTCTGCATCTTCCGCCCGGCTTGCTCCCTTCCTGACCCTGGTCAGAATTCCCAATTGCCTCATGATCGGGTTGGCTGTTCTTGTGGCAGAGACCATTGGCCTTGGTAGCCTGCCTTCTCCTACGGAGGCAGTCTTTGGTTTCCTCACAGCCTTCATGCTCCTGGCAGGGACTATGGTGTTCAATGACATTCAGGATGTTCAAGTGGATAGGATCAATAGCCCTGACCGGCCCATCCCCTCAGGCAGGGTGACGCTCCGACAGGCCTACGCACTGTCGATCGTTTTCTCTGCACTCGCGCTGATATCCTCGCTGGTGCTCGGTGTCCTCACCTTTCTGACTGCACTGGTCGCTTTAGCCCTGATGGCTTACTATAACACTCGTGGAAAAAAGACTGGCCTGTTAGGAAATGTGGTCGTAAGTTTCAATGTCGCTCTACCTTTCTTCTTTGGAGGCTTGGCAGTCAATAGCTTGCGCCCATTGCTCTTCATCTTCTTTCTCGTCGCCTTCTTGGCCAACACGGCTCGTGAGGTTGCGAAAGGGATTGCAGACATTGCGGGTGACAGTTCCAAGGGCATCCTGACTATCGCGGTTACCCAAGGACCGAAGCGTGCCGCGGAACTTGCAGCTGCATTCTTCGTTGTAGCCGTTCTCCTAAGCTTCTTAGCTCCCGTCTTCGACCAGAGAGTCTCGCTGTTCTACTATCCCATAGTCGTCTTTGCGGACCTTGGTTTCTTGTACTCATCGTACCGGCTAATCCATAATCCGACAGCCACAACCGTTCGTAAGGTGAAAAGTCAGGTCTTAGTTTGGATGCTTCTTGGCCTGGTGGGGTTCTTTGTGGGAGGCATCCCGGCTCTTTGAGGACCCTATTTCTGTAACTAGCTCTTTCGCTCGGTCAAGTCTCACCTTCTTCTCTTCTATCATCGCTGCCGCGACCTCATCGATCATGTCTCCCTCAGCTCCCGCCATCGCGGCGATGTTTCTTGCATGGAGAGACATGTGACCTCGCTGGATTCCCTCTGCGGCCAATGCCCTCAAGGCCGCCAAGTTTTGCGCCAAGCCTACAGCTGCCATAACTTCTCCCAGTTCTTTAGCAGTCTTGACGCGGAGAATCTTTAGGCTGATCTTTGCCGCTGGATGTACAGCCGTGATTCCGCCAACAATTCCAACCGCGGCGGGTATCTCTATGAATCCCTCGAGATCGCCGTTCTCATCCTTACTCCATCGAGTAAGAGGCGAATAGTGACCAGTCCTAGCAGCGTACGCGTGGGCGCCTGCTTCTATTGCCCGAGTGTCGTTTCCAGTCGCGAGGCAGACTGCGGTGACACCATTCATCACTCCCTTGTTATGAGTGGCACACCTGTACGGATCCGCGGCCGCAAAAGCATAGGCCTGCACGATCCCATCAACAACCTCCCCTCCGCCCAAGTCATCTTTCGAGAAACGCGCTGCCGCTCTTGCGATTCTTTTGTCGGCTAGATTGGATATGATTCTAAGATTCGCGTTTCCCCCCGAGAGCTTTTCCAACATGGGAGCTACTGCTTCTGCCATCGTGTTGACCACATTGGCTCCCATGGCGTCTCGACAATCTACGAGCAGCTCAGAAATCACCATTGTGCCGACGAGGCTAGGCAGTATTCTGACACGCAGGTCTTTCGCACCGCCGCCTTTGGAGACGAGTGTAGGGTCCTGTTGGTTCGCCTTGTCCAGGATGTCTTGCTTGGAGGAGAGAATCGCTTTCTCCGCATCCCTAGGTGACGGGCATTTGACAAGTTGTACTTGTCCGATCATAATCGGCTCGGTGCTGCTAGTCTTGAACCCGCCCTTGGCCCTCGCCATCTTGGCAGCGTGACTGGCTGCTGCAACCACCGAGGGCTCCTCGATCGCCATTGGTATGAGATAGTCCTTGTCGTTGACGAGGAAGTTCACGGCGATTCCTAGTGGTACAGGCAGAACGCCCACCACGTTTTCGATCATGCGTTGTGCCGAGGGGACAGGTAGAGTTCCCGTTTTCAGGATGTGAACTTCTTCGTCTGAGAGTCCGGAGAATTCTTGGACAATCCTGAGCCTCTGTTCGACGGACAGTTTGTAGAAAGAACCTAGGTTCGAGCCTTTGCCCAAACTCTTGACTTCCAATCTAGCTGTCTCCTATGATTGAACGTAAGACGAGCACTGCAAATGCCCTTGGGACTACAGCTTGATCCCGTTCCGCTGGACCAGCCCGTCGAAGGCCGGCTTCAGCCAAGGAGTATAATGTTCAGGATTCCTCACGAGGTCATGTCTGAGTTCGTTTGGAGTGACCCATTTCCAATCGTCAATTTCCTCAGGATTCGGCTTTGGAATGCCGTTGTATTCCCCAATGAATACGTGATCGAATTCGTGCTCTGTTAGCCCGCTCTTGGGGTCATCCGCCTTGTACACGAAGCTGAAGATCTCCTTCAGCTTTGTGTCAAATCCAAACTCTTGCTTCAATTTTCGATGAGCGGCTTTCTCCAACTCCTCGCCTTTCAGCGGGTGGCTGCAACATCCATTACTCCAAAGGCTCTGAAAATGGTGTTTTACATTTGACCTCAGCTGGAGCAACATTTGATTCTTGGAATTGTAAATGAAGATGGAAAACGCTCTGTGCAGCTTTCCTCCATCGGAATGGGCTTTCATCTTCTCCTCGTAGCCAATCGGATGATCTTTCTCGTCTACGAGGACAACAATCTCCGACATGTTTCAACTCACTTTTCTGATACCATAAAAACTCTCTTTACGATGACCAAATATTCGTAGTCTGTAATCCTATTACATTTGAGAAATGGTCGAGTCTGCTAGTATTTTCCATCCTTTTGCTAGCCATGGTGCTGCCGTGTCGGATGCAGTTATCAAGTTAACCTCGTCTCTCATGTGGAATAATGCTTCAGATGATTCCACTTCATCTCTCCTGATAGAATCATCACTTTTGCAGGAAAATACTGCTACGATCTCGTTCTCGGGCGGGACATGGTATGTGAACTTTCCAAGGTACGTGAGCGCTGCTGAGACTCCCGTTTCTTCTTTGAGTTCACGTCTTGCTGCCTGTTCGTAGGTTTCTCCGAACGTGACATGGAAGGAGCTGGACGAATCCCAGCAGCCGGGGAACGTACTGCTGGGACTACGACGTTGAAGAAGTATCTTGCCATCGGAGCGGACCAAGAATATCATTCCAGACCGGTGAAGAGTCTGCTCTAGATGAGCCTTTGATCTTTCTATCGATCCGAGAACAGAATCATCCTTTGCCACGTGATACAGTAATTCCAAGTGTCTTCCAAGGATGCTCTATCGGTTTGGCATCTATTAGCTTACTATGGGACTGAACTCTCGATCTACTATCGCGGCTTTCTTACAATCTACGCCTAGGCGGGCCGTGATTCGACTCCACCAGTGTCCATTGAAATCTTGTACGGTCTCCCGCCCTCTCTTCTAAGAACACGAGCGATCCTATCTCGTGCAACTCTGCTCGGGCAGAGGACAATCACGCATCCTCCTCCCCCGGCCCCAGTCAGTTTTGCTCCTAGCGCGCCCGCTTGTCTTGCTACCTCTACGAGGTGGTCGAGTTTGGGATGTGAGACCCCGATCTTTCGGAGAAGTTCATGGTTCTGATACATGAGTGTTCCTAGATCCTCGTCGTCACCTTCCCTCAACGACTTGGCAACTCCACTGGAAATCTCTCGAACCTTTGCGAGGTAGTTCTGGAAATGTTTCTTCTCCTTTTTGGATTTCTGAACAACGCCTCCGACGAGGGTTCTGGTCGCGTGGTGAATACCGGTGTCGCAGACGAGAAGCACGGGGTTTTTCTTCGGTCGAAGGGCCTTCACACTTGATGGTCGGCTAAATTGTATCACGCTCCCATAGATACAAGTGGCCTGGTCGACCCCTGAGGGTTTCCCGTGGAGGAAGTTCTCCGGGACAAATGCGAGCTCGAAGATTTTCTTCTTGCTCAGTTCGACCCCCTTAGACCTCGCGACTGCCGAAATGATTGCCACAGTTGTGGATGCTGACGAGCCGAGGCCTGCGGCGACGGGAATATCACACTCTACGTCCACTTGAAGCGAGTGATCATTACTCCCAACATGTTTCAGCGTCGCTTCGGCGGCCAGTTGAAAGGGGCGTAGAAGTTCTCCGGGATCAGGGAGTATGGGGTTTCCTGATTTCCCAGCCAGAAATCGAAGTGGAATGTCCGCCGTAACGCTTACGCCGGAGCCGTTTTTCGGTGTCACGTGGACCTGAGAGTATAGGTTGATGGCCATCGCCACTGCGGGTGCGCCCAGGACTACGAAGTGTTCGCCTGCTAGGATTATCTTTCCTGGAGCTCGCGCAATTGCTGGCGAAGGATCGCTGTTCGAGCGCGAGGACTCTTCACTTCTCGAATGAAGCAGCGGCGTAGCCTACAACCGCGCTCTTGTCTCCGGTGACGTCTCCACTAGTCTGATAGGAAAGCAGATTTCCACTTTTCGCCCCTCGAAGCTTTGCCGCATGGATCATGGCGGTTACGGGCCCGTATCCGCAGGCGGAGACTGAGCGTTCTTCGATTATTTCTTGGAATTTTTTCTCGTTCATTTGTAGTGCTGCTTCGATCGCTTGTTTGTCCTTGGATTGTGCCTCTTCTTGGGGTTCGTAATGTGTCCAATCAGAAGATGCCAGTACGGTTGCGCCATGTTTCTCCGCGACCTTTGCAACGGCCTCCCCGACTTCGAGGCTGGTCTGTAAGTCTTGGAGCATCATGCAGATCGGTACAAACTTGAATCGTCTCGGATAGATGAATTGTAGGAAGGGCAGCTGGACTTCGATAGAGTGCTCGTTTCTGTGAGCTTCGTCCTCGACATCCACGATATCGGAGCCCTCGACGATTTCTCGCGCGAGATCTGTATCAATGGGGACATCTCCCAGGGGAGTGCTCCATTCTCCATCAATCATTGTAGAGACTCCACTTCCAAGTCCTGTGTGGTTGGGTCCCAAGATGATTATGGATTCGATGATTCCTGCCTGCGCTAGGTGGTAGTAGCCATGGGCGGCGACAGGCCCGGAGTAGTTGTAGCCTGCGTGTGGAACGAGCAGTCCAAGTAGTTTCTGGCTTCTAGTTCCAGGAATGGTCGGTATGGCTCTAGGTCCTAATGGATGGAGGAAAGATTGTTGGATCTGGGTTCTTAGGGCTCCTTCAGTGTCCGGGTAGAAGGTTCCTGCTTGGGCTGGGAGGCGTTTCTTCACGCCTCGCCACCTGAAGCTCGTCCCACGGGCATGGCGGCGAGCTTCGTCTCGAAATCGTCAATCGTCAACGGGATGGTCCCGTCCTGTGGGATTTCTCCTCTCTCTCTGAGAATTTGGCGTGCAAGTAGCCAGTAGACTACCGCCAGGGCTCTTCGTCCCTTGTTGTTCACTGGGATGACTAGGTCTACTCCCGAGAATACGTTGTCTGTGTCGCAGAGAGCGATGACTGGGATTCCAACGGCTGTTGCTTCTTTGATCGCCTGCCAGTCAGCTCTCGGATCAGTTACCAGTACAACTTGTGGTTCGGCGTGTTTTGGCTGTAGGGGGTTTGATATTAGGCCCGGCATGAATCGGCCGACTATTGGCATAGCCTTTGTGAGCTCGGCGAATCTGTCGATTGGTGTCTTGCCGTAGAGTCTTGATGATACGGCTAGGACTCGGCCTGGTTCGAACCGTGCCATGAACTTTGCGGCTACTCGTATCTTCTCGTTCGTCTCTCCGATGTTTAGTATGAAGAGTCCGTCGGGTCTGACTCGAAAAATGTACTTCTCCATGTCCACTGTCTTGATTCGGGTTCCGATGTGGAGGCCCGCGGCCAAGAGTTCTTCCAGCGAGAGTAGAAGGTTCTCTGCTCGTGGTATTGCTTCCCTGTCCTCGAAGTCTTGGCTCTCCATGGTACCAAGATCCTAGGCGAGCTCGGCTCGTCTCTTCGCGGTCACTTGCGGATATTTCAGGAACTCGTCGATTAGCTCGACGTGAGTTATGAGCATCCGTCTACAGCAGTATCGTCTGATTCCTAGTTCGTCGAGGACTTTCATGGGTTTGTCGCCTGCTCTTACGCGCTGGTTGAAGGTTTCCCACTTGTCGGCGATCTGTTTCCCACACGTGAAGCATCTTACTGGTATTATCATAGCGCAACCATTACCTGTACGATTTCTGTTTTCTTCGTCGTGCGCTGGGTCCGCCGAACTTCTTGGGTTCCGTGACTCTCTGGTCTCCTGCTATCATGACTCTATCGTAGGCTAGGAAGGTCTTTCTCAACTCGGTGCCCTTCGTCCAGCCTGCCAACGCCCGAGCTATTGCTATGCGTGCAGCTTCTGCTTGGCCCATCACTCCGCCACCCTCGATGCTGACTCTGATATCGACGCCTTTGGACCTGTCGCCAGCGATCAACAATGGTTCCTCGATCTTCATTCTTGCGACTTCTGGATACATGTGATCGAGTGATTGATTATTGATGTAGATTCGTCCCTTCCCAGGTCTCATTACCGCCCTCGCTATGGCAGTTTTTCTCTTACCTGTTTCTAGCGAGAGTTTTTTCTTCTCGCTCACTGCGGGAAGCCTCCGATCTCTCCGGATAATTGGGCGATGGTGATGTAGGGAACTCTTAGTCTTGATGCGTCAGCGTCAGCGATTCTTGTGGCTGGGCGGTCTAGGTACTCGCTGGGGGTTCCGATGTAGACCTTGACTCGATGGAAAGCGTCCTTGCCTCCCGTCTTTTTCCAGGGCAGCATTCCTCGTATGACTCTGCGGACGTAACCGTCAGGTTTCCGCGGATGGGTCGGGCTCTTCTCCAAGTTTCCAAGGGTTCGTGTCTTTAGTTTCAGCTTGGCTCTGGCGACGACGCGCTGTTTGGTTCCGGAGATGACTGCGCGTTCTGCGTTGATGACCACCATACTCTTTCCCTCAAGAGCTTTCTTCGCCACGTAGCTTGCCATTCTCCCCAGGATGAGGTTGGAAGCGTCTACGATCTCTTCAGGCTCGGCGACGGCTACTATCTTTTTCATTTTTCAGTTATTCCTACGAGTCCTTCCTCGAAGCCTAGGGTTTTCGCGCTGATAAGTCGGGCCGCGTCTAGAACTAGCTTTTCGGGCGGTAGGGTTCCGGTTGATTCGACAAAAAAATTGAAGGTCTTCGCTTTCGCGTCGTAGCTGTAGGTGCACGCGGCTGCAGGCTGCCATTTTGCGTGATCTCTTCCTCTTCCAAGGCGCGCATATGCTTCGCGCTTGATTCTCTGACCTTGGGCGAGCTTGACGATCGGGACTTTGTCGGAGACAGGTTTCACTTCAGGGTTCTCTGGTTTTAGATTGGAGGTGTAGACGACCTCAACAGGGTCCGAGGCCTCGACCTCTAGGGAGAGCGACGCTCTGCATTTTTCGCAGCCAAGTTCGCTCTTGCAAGTGCATTCCTCAGGGAGATTGTAACTCTGATCAGTCGTGATCGGGATGAGTCCGAGCCGGTGGGCTAGAATCTCATCATACATGACTGAACTGTTCTCAAGAATCATGACGTCCTCGATCGCCATCACTGGGACCTCGGCGAGGATTATTCGTCGAAGCGCGTTGGCGAATGCTGGCGAAACATCGGACAGGACAAAACGGATAGTGTCCTGTTCTTTGGTAAGGAGTTTTATGTCCATCTAGTTATCATGCTTCCAACGCGAAGTGTCCAGCCCCGACCCGCCGGACTTTATTTAAAGCTGTTCACGAAAATCTATGTCAACATCTGATTCTTCAACTTTTGCATCGCTGAAAACACGATCCTTAACGCCGAAGGTCGGCTTGAGGAGGTCGCGTCGTCTCGCCTCGTCCCGTCTTCACATTCGGGAGCGTTTCAGAGGCGTCTAGTTGCGCAGCGAGGTCGGGGTAGGGTACTGGGACTCAGGTCCCGAAGGTTATGATCCCAAAATAGATACTTACGATCCCTATGACTATCGCGACGGGTGGAAAGGCAAGTACCGTTCCAATGAACTCCAGGATATCCTCGATGAATCTCAGGAGTGTGTAGACGATCAGAATGGTAACGATGAAAACGACACCCAAGATGATTGTGCTAGAGACAGAGAAAGCCACGTGAAGATACGCGGCTGCGAGGATACCGATCCCAAGAGCTATCAAAGACGCCCAGCGCACGCTACGGAGCGGACGAGAGAAGAGGAGAATTCCGAGCACAGCCATGACAACCAAGTAGTACTTCAGGTATGAATTCGAACTTGTCCCCGGCGCGAATCCGATTCCGAAAATGCTAGAGAGGATCCCTAGACCGAGCGCTAGGTCGATTGAGACGGTGATTACTGCGATTCCTACCGCGAATCCGAGAATTACCAGGAGTTTCTCTAGGCCCTTCGATACCCTCTTGAATAGTGGTGCAGCTGCGCAAATTCCCCCTACTATTAGGAGAATGGCGGTTGAGACGACCATTGATATCGAGCGTGTTTCTTACAGAAGCAGGGGGTTTAAGCAGGTTGCTCCTGCTTCTCTGCTCCCGGTTCCGCGGACGCTTCTTCTTCGGTCTCGGTTTCAGGCATCACGACGGGTTGCTCGGCCAGGACTTCTTCCTTAACCTCAGGTGGAACTTCTGGGAGAATGGGGATAGTGGGAGCGGCTACTTCCTCAATGATTCTAGATATTCTCTTACCCGTGGGAGCGGCGCGGGCGGGGTGTTGAGCGTTGTTCAGGGGACTCCGGGCGTGGAATGCTATTCTGGACTCTTGTTCGCGTTCGACAATGTAGCTTGGGACGGAGACAATGTTGCCTGCGACGCTGATGTGACCGTGGGTAACGAACTGGCGAGCCTGGTGAACGGACCTTGCGAGACCCGTTCGGTGCACTATTGTCTGTAGTCGGCGTTCCATCAGGTCCTTGACGTTCAAGTCCAGAATATTGTCGACGGTTGCTGATTCCGGAAGGATGCCGAGTCTTGCTAGTCGGGTTAGGTATTGGCGTTCAAGTGGACCTCGTTCCTCTTCCTCCGCTCCGAGTAGTGTTCTTGCGATTCCTCTGATCTGCGACAACTCGGTCTCGTGGCCGCGCAATTCTCTCTTGTTTCGTAAGCCGTAGTCCCCTACCAGGTGGAGTTCTTCTTCGAGCTGATCCTTCCGCCATGGATGGCGAGGAGTCTGGTACGCTTTTCTAGGCTTTCGCGGATCTCCCATGGCAGTACCCTAGTCTATTTCTTCTCCTCTTCCTTATCCTTCCTGCCGGCCGCTCTCGCTGCTTCCATGAGAACCTTCTTCTTCACTCCTACCGCCTTTCCTGATCTGCCTGTAGTCCTTGTTCTCTGGCCTCTGACCTTTAGGCCCAAAGAGTGTCGGATCCCTTTCCAGCTCTGGATATCTTTCATGAGGTCAATGTCAGATTTGATCTTGAGAGCCAAATCAGCCCCGACAAGATGCATGTCACGGCCAGTTTCGATATCCTTCCGTCTGTTGACCATTCTAGGAGGTATGCCATGTTTCAGAGGGTCTTTGATGACGTCTTCTACCCGTGACAGTTCGCCGTCTGAGAGCGCTCCCATGCGGGTTTCCGGGTTGATCTTTGCGGCTTTGACCACTGCAAAGGCTAGGTTGGTTCCTACTCCTCGTATCTTGCCGAGACCGTAGGCTACTTTCTTGGTGCCGTCTATGTCGGTTCCCATGAAGCGGAGTATGAGCCTAAACTCTCGGGACATGATTTCACTGTGAGACTGGGAATCGCCCGTCCCCTCGCGTAATTTAACGTTTCCACTTCACTGAGGGCTTACGCGTCACTTGTTGTCTTCAAACCCTTATGTTGAAAGACGCGCCTTGAGTCGACGGGTCACCTCAAATTGTCTTTCAATGGTCCCAAAGTCGAGAAAGTGAACATCGCTCAGAAGTTCAGACTGTTTAGCGAGTTCTGGAGCCCGAGAATCGTGGGAGCGGTCAACGACTCGTACATCAAACTGGTAAAGGTGAAGGGCGAATTTGTAATCATCCCAAAACGAGTCGAGCATAAGCCTGTAGCGGATAGCGAGGCCCATCTATTGCTTCTAGAGCGGAGTACCACGATAAACACCGGGAACATTCGAAACGAAAAGACCGTTGTAGATCAGTGGCTGTAAGCTCGCGCGTTGCTTTGCCAAAGGAATCGAAGCAATGAGATGCTGGAAAGCGTACACTTTGCTATGACTATGTGTGTTTACCTAGTTTCCGGCTCGCGTGCGTTTCGTTACCCGATTCTGTCACTGTTCGGTGGAATTTTTATCTACGATTTCTTGCTCGCAAGTAACCAGATGATCATTTTTTCGGTGAAAAAGTTCGTAGAGAGAAATTTTTCTCCGTTGACTGAAAAAATTCTCGCGGAAAAAATTACTGTCGCGATCGATCTGGGCGCAAACAATTCTTAAATACGCGTTGACCATCGATTGTTATCATCCGGAAAATTCGGACTAGAAAATCTTCCAGAAATGTTTGGACCACATCTTACGCTTGATTTGTCGGAGTGTGACCGTCGAAAGCTCTCCGACCTCTCTCACATCTATGATCTCCTAGATGAGCTTCCCGACGTTATCGGGATGCACAAGATCACCCCGCCCTACACTTTCATCTATCGGCCCGGTGAGAATCCTTCTGAATGGGGAGTCAGCGGGTTCGTCATAATCGCTGAGAGCCACATCAGCATTCACACCTTCCCAGACAGAAACTCGGCCTTCGTCGACATCTTCAGCTGCAAACAGTTCGACATTCACAAGGCCGTCGACTACATCGTCGCCAAGCTCGATGCCCACAAGGCAGACAAGAAACTCTCCGGGCGAGGAAAAGAATACCCTCGACAAGTCGAAGCGGCCCGAGAGATCGTAATACGATCCCGCCCCAACCTAAGGCAGTAGACTCACCAGGATACATTCTTTCTAGATCTTATCTTTCTTTTTTCTACTAACTATTTCTCGACCTCCCCGGGGGGTATGTCAAGACAAAAAAAAGTCCTTCACACTTTAGGAGAAGAGCTGTTGTGTTTGTTGGCGCCGGGAGTGGGATTTGAACCCACGCGCCCCGAAGGGGCACAGGCTGACAGGAGAGCCTATTCCAGACATGGGCCCGCGTGCTAGGCAGACTGCCCGGTACCAGGCTCCGGAATCCCGGCTGAACAGCCAACCGTTCTAACGACTATTTTCCCTTTTGGGAAGCGCAAACAGACTCCCGTTGAAAGAATCCATTATTCGAGACTCGTACAAGAATCATCGGCAGAGGATGGAGGCTTGAGATGTTTCTTGAGAAGAATAAATAGAGTGGCGATGGGAGCGGGCCAGCCAACAACCCTTAACGGGCGAATGGCAGTGCTCGCGCCCGGGGGACGCCACCCTTGAAATATTTACATGAGGGATATTGGTTCTAAGCCTGGCGTTACCCGGATTCCGGCGCACTCGTAACTAGATCAGCCTGCTTTGCAGGCACGATTTTAAGTGACTGACCCCTTCTTACGCGAGGCAATCTTGGAACTCTGTGCAGTATGTGGAGCAGAAGAATTCATTCCGTACGTCTGCCGATACTGCGGGCGCACACACTGCGTCTACCACCGGCTGCCTGAGAATCACGAATGTCCTAACATCCAGCAGGCCCGCGCTCCCAGACAGCCCATTGTGATGGAGCGTCGTCGAACTGGAACGACTCTGAGGCTCCTTCAATCGCCACGGATGGGCATGATGCCGAGGCGCGAGCTAGTAGCTCTTACCGCTGCATGGATTGTTCTTGGAATAAGCTTCTCGACGAGATACATGTTCGCCGGCTGGTTCGCCACTCCGTTAGCATTTCTCGAAGTGTTTCTTCTGACCATGCTCGTGATTGGCACAGGATTTCTTGGGCACGAGTTGGCTCACAAGTTTACTGCGCAGAGATATGGCGCGTGGGCCGAGTTTAGATTGTGGACCATAGGAGCGATTATGGCTCTCGTGTTTGCTGCCATACCACCTGGAACTTTCGTCTTCGCCGCTCCAGGCGCGGTCTATATCGCGTCTAGATCAAACTACATCGGTGATGCGATGGATCGAAAAGCCAATGGCATAATCTCGCTCATGGGACCACTAGTCAACATAGCCGCCGCGGGCATCTTCGGTATATCCTACGTCACGCTCTCAGCAGCTGGAATCAGAGCTTTCGTCATTAACGGTTTCAATTTCCTGCCATGGGCCATCTTCATCAATCTCTGGCTAGGAGCCTTCAACATGATACCCTTCTTCATACTCGACGGGCAGAAAGTCCTGACGTGGAACCGAGTCATCTGGGCACTAGTCACGATTCCTCTGTGGCTGGCTACCGCGGCCGCGCTGATTCTCCAATTATCCTAGCTATTCCGCCTTCCATCTCAAGACACTCTGACCGAAGAATCGGTACTCCTGTGCGCACTTGGGACAGGCAACATTGTACTCCTCTTCAGCCTTCACTTCCATCACAATCTCTTCCCCACAGTTGCAGACGAACGAGACTTGAGTCTCAGTCACTAGCGGGTCAACTCTGAGCCTGAACCTTGACGGTCTTCCTTTTCCACAGGCGCGGATATGTCTCGGGCGGCATTACTACTCTCGCAGTTTTCGCAGCGAGTCCGTGATCCTCCTTCATCATCTGGTCGCTCGACATTAGCGCCTTAGACAAGGCGACGAGCTCGTCCTTCAGAGTAAACAAGGCAATCGACATCTTTGGAAGAATGCCCTCACTTAGACGGACGATTCCGGGAAGCGCTAGCTCTGCACCGTGGCAGATTGAGCTCACCGTCGAATCACGAATGTAGATCCGGGGGACATACTCGAAGGCTGACTCCATCGGTTTCACCATTCGCCTCGCCAACACTTCTCTCTCCTCAGTGTTAGCCTGGGACAGTTGCATCAGGTCGTACAGTGAGAATGATTCTTCTTCGGTGAAGCTTCCTGCCCGGGTCCGCCGAAGCTCACGCATATGCGCACCAACTCCAAGCACCTCGCCAATGTCGTAGACGAGTTTTCGAATGTAGGTTCCTGCCTGACATCCAACTCTAAAAAGAACTTCGCGGCCATCCATCTCGACATCTCGAATGTAGTAGATTCTCCTTTTTCTCACATCTCTCCTGACAGCAGCTCTAACAGGGGGCCTCTGAAGAATGTCCCCGATGAACTCCTCGAGCACTGCTCGTGTTTTCTTCTCTTCCACGTCACCGTGTAGGGCCATTAGGCAGACATACTCTTTGCCGGTTAGTAGGAAAGCCTGGATTGTTTTTGTTGCGTCTTCAAGGGCTAGAGGAAGCACGCCCGTGACCATCGGATTGCTCCAACCTGGCGAAGGTCTCTAGAGTTCCGCCATGGCCAGCATGCTTCAGCCGCAACATTCGTTTGACCCAAGCCACAACTTCGTGGCTGGACGGCCCAGAGGGCTTGTCCACGTTGATTAGTCCAAAACGAAGATGTTGATCGAGAGGCCTCTTCGCCGGCGGACAGCCGAGGGCGGGGTCAGTTTCCTCTTCAAGCTTAACCAGTAGCTTTCTCTGCTCTTCCCAGGGAGCCCGCTGAGACACTCATCATCTCCACTTCAACAGTGGAATCCCGCATCTCTTAAAGAATCTCAGCCGAGGAATACTAGTCGCCTAGTAGAGGCATTGACGTTTCCGCGCGGGATCTATCAGGCTGTCACGAGAGCCTGTTTTGGCAGAACGGCTTCTTTGTAAGCTTCGGCCTTCTTTCCTTTGCCCATGGCTTTTGCCACATCGTCATCAGAGGCGCCTTTCTTGATGTCGATCGTGTCTTCGGTCGGTTCGAGGTGTTTCACGTTTGTTCTTCTACGGCGTACGCCAGAGATCTTCTGTGGCCCAGTGACCAGGACGAAGTTCTTGTCAATAACGTCAACAATTACGCATTTCTGTCCCGTTTCCCGACCGTTGAGTTTCACACAGACGCGTCCGACTTCGATAGTGGGCATCGGGACAATCTTCCTAGACCGGTTTCGCGGTCGAAATCCTCATTTAAGGTTTCGTCGATTTTCGCCGGGCTTTCTTCACTCTTCGAACCATCATAGCCGCTGAAACGAGAACCTTGGCAGTATCCTCAATGGAGCCGAGGCTCGTATCGAGAATGAGGTGGTAGATGGAGCGATCTTCAACCTGAAACCCGTAATGTCTGAGATACCTTTCTCGCTGAACGGATTCTCTCTGCTCGGTCTGAGCCTGAGCCTCTGGGATGCTTACTTTGTCCCGCTTGGCGATTCGTTCTAATCGAACATCCTCGGGAGCCGTAAGATAGATTCGTAAATCCGACCTGTCTTTCAGAATCCAACCTGCGAGTTGACCATCTACAACAACATTACCCTTGTCGGCTTCAGCTATAGTTCGCTCGTCAACGAGCTTATCGATGGAAGGATCTTCTAGAGCTATCTTACCCAATTCTTCAAGAGAGATCTTCTTCTCCTTCGCGATTCGTCGAAACACGGTGCCCGCTGAAGTATGCCGGATGCGTAGGGCCTCAGCCAGTCGAGCTGCGTACGTTGACTTGCCAGAGCCATGTGGCCCGCTGACGGTTATGATCATGTGGAAGCGCTGGAGGAACGGACGAGGGCCCGGACCTCGCCGGCGAGACAGTTCGGGCACAGGACTCCTCCAAACGGCCTTGATGGAGCGCGAGCACTCCTCGAATATCTCAAGGGCTTAGAAGTTGGGACACCGTGTAATTCCCTTCCACACCGGGAACACTGTGCCTTCGCTGGAGCTCTTGGTTCAAAGTGCAAAGTTCTCCTCCCTGACGGCAGTCTCACGGGTAACCTTCTTCGACCATGAGTCCTCTGATGCGGGTTTGTCACTTTGAGTCTCCTGTCGTTGGCGACATCGAGAACGCAGCTGAGACGCCGAAGATTCTCGACAGCGGGATGCTAATCGTGAACGAGCAGACGAGGTACCAGAAGAAGAGGGGCAATCCGGCCGCGACCCCGTTGCCGATGATCGTGGCGAAGGGAAACAAGAAGGGGGCATATGCTGTGTATGGAGTAGATGATAGAGCGTAGCCTAGCACTGCGTAAATCAGGTAGAATGGCACGATTGTGATCGGGTACGTTTTCAGTTGCTCAAGTGTTGCTCTAGAACTCATTTTCATGACTGCAGATTGGCGTTTCATCAGTTTGTCCAGCTGTTTTTCGTCTCCGTCTTTGCGGGCCTTTCTTACGGCGTTCATCCAGTTCATATATTCTCGTCTGTAGCTCGCGACCATCTTGTAGTTCACGAGAAACCGGTTAGCTAGCATCGCGATTAGAGAGAGAACAAGGGCGGACGAGAGAACAATGAAAGCTGAGAGGGGGGCACAGGAGGGGGCGGGTGAGACGTGGTTTGGGTTGCAGAGGTTCTGAACAGGACCACCGAGAAAGTGGATGATATCGTCTATGAAGCTCAAACTAGCTTCGCTTCTCGATAATCTTCAGGAGTTCCTCAGCTGACTCTCGCTGCTGGCCATTTTGATTCTGCAATATTTGAATCGGGACTCCTGCGAGAACGGCTATCGCGCTTGCCATGTTTCTCGACCATTGTAGGTCTGCCTTGGCATCTTCCAGGTTCTGACTGTCCCGGTAGCGCGTGGTGTCGGCGGCCCGTCTCCGAGCGACCTCTTCCGGGTCCGCTTCAATCAAGATGATCATGTTGGGGTCCAGAGCCTCGAGAACTTTTCGCGGGGTGCCTGGCCATATTCCGTCGTTTGTTCTTACGAACATGTGAGTGTCGACTACGAGGGTGGAGTTTCCGGAAGTCTTGGAAATCATTCTGGCCGCTTCTTCCTGTATCTTCGATTGGAGGGTGATGTCCTCCTTGCGCATGTGGTCCCGGTGAATCTCAACACCTCGCTTCTTGAACAGTTCGTTCATTACGTTTCCAAAATTGATGATCTTGAGGGGGACCTTCCTTTCCTTGGCAACTGCCTCTAGTTCTTGGAGGATTGTTGTCTTCCCGACCCCGGGTACACCGGCGACTATGATTGTTGCCTGCAAGGCTTGGCCTCTCACTATCCCAAGAGGCCTTTGGTTCCCGGGTATATCTCGGTAATTCTTTCTTTTACCAGAATTTCATAGTATTGCTGTATGATACCTACGGTGAGCAGGATTCCTGTTCCTGTGCCGAAGGCTCCGAGGAAGTCTGCTCCTGCTGCTATGACTCCGATTGTGATTCCGCCTATCACTGTGACTGCGGGGATGTATCGGTCGAGGATCTGTCGGATGGTTGAGCCGGATCTTCGGAACCCTTCGATCTGCATTCCCGAGTCGATGAGTTGTTTGGAGACTGTTTTCGAGTCCATTCCGCCGACTTCGACCCATGTTACAGCGAAGAATACGCAGGCCAGTACGAAAATGAGCATGTAGACCCCGGCTCGTATCGGGTCGCCGAGTACAACTCCTAACGAGCGGGGGGCGAAGGTGTAGTAGGCTAGGCCTTTGATTGGGATTAGTTGTCCTGTCTGTGGTTGGGACTGGTAGCATCCGGGGATTAGGCTTAGCCAGAAGTTGACGCCAGTGGTGGAACAGCCGGGGTTGTATCTGTTGAAGATGAGTTGGCCGATGAAGAATATGTTTCCGAACAGGGCTGCTGCGAAGATTACGGGTATGTTTGATACGTAGAAGAATTTGATGGGGAATCGTCCTCGGAATCCTCGGTATCTCGCATAGGAGACTGGTACTTCGACTCGGAGTCCGTTGAGGTAGATGATGATGAGGAAGACGGTTATTGTTGTGATGAATCCGAGCATGTCTGGTAGGTTGCCGCCTCTGTAGAGCGCGGCTTGCCATGATGTGAAACTGAATGGACTGGCTATTACTGGTCCGAGGGACTGGAAGAAGGCGAGTATTCCTCCCAGGTATTTTCCGTCGGAGACTGGGGAGATTGGTCCGAGGCTGCTCCATACTATTTGGAGGCAGACGCCTGCTGCGATGAAGAGGCTGATTCCGCTTCCGAAGCCCCATTTCTTCTGGAGCATTTCGTCTAGGAGGATGATGACTATTCCTGCGAAAATTAGTTGAACTAGAATGAAGAACTCGTTCTGTAGGCTTGGCGGAGTCTGTACTCCTGCGGAGCTTGTGACGTTGTAGGCTCCTCCGAGTAGGAAGGCTAGTCCTTCGAATAGGGTCATGAATACGGAGAGTACTTTGCTTGCTCCGGTGAAGAGTGCCCTGTCGCCTGGGTTGCTGAAGTCGACGTTGATCATCTTGGAGCCGGAGAGGACTTGGAGTATGAGTCCGGCTGTGACTATGGGTCCGATTCCGAGTTCGACGAGGGTGCCTCTCTGGCTGGCGAAGATGACTCGTAAGGGTCCGAAGGGATCGTTGACTCCTCCGGTGTGTGGGACACCGTAGATAGGGGTCTCGGCCATTATGAGGTAGATGACTAGTGCTAGGGCTGTCCAGATGAGTTTCTCTGTGAATCCGACTTCGCGATCTGGGGGGCGGACGCTGGGGAGGATGCGGGTTAGGGGTCTGAAGATTTCGATGAAGCGGACCGTTTGGGATCAGCCTTCTTTGCTGGCTTCAACAGCCTTGGGGAGAACTATTTCGCCACCTGCCTGGGATATTTTGCTTGCCGCCATTTCGCTGCACTGGGCGACGATGATTCTGAGAGGTTGTGAGATGTTTCCTTTGCCTAGTAGTTTGGTGTAGCCTATCTGGCCGAGAACGACTTCTATCCGGTTTCCGATGGATTTCGTCTTGCCCTCTTCTGATAGTGTCTGGAGGTTCTGGCTTAGCTGGTCGATGTTGATGGCTCGTTGGTATTTCGGGTTGACGGGTGTGAAGCCTGTTTTTCCGATCTCCCAGCCGTAGCGTATGACGCTGCTCCAGCGGTGGCGTTTCCAGCCGGCGTTTCCGTGGCCTCCTTGCATTCCGCTGTCACGGTGTTGTCCGGATCGTCCCCAGCCGTGGCACCGGCTGCCTCGTAAGCGTCGTGTTTTTCTGCGCCGGGTGGCCATGGGGACATCGTTTCCTGTTAGCTTGGATAAGTAGGGGTTTGTGTGGGGTTCCGGGCGGGGTTCAATTAAACATTGCCCGGATTTAATGGAGTATCTGACTGGCGAAAGCCAATTAGGGCCATGTCCTGGACCGGGGTTCTTGCGGGAGCGGGCCTGGTGTTTGCGGGAGTCCGCCTTGTTGATGGGGCGGCTCGTGTTGCCAAGCCAGGTCAAAGAGACCCGTTGAAGATGGGTAGGGTCTTGGACGCGCAGGCCTGAGGCGCCTGTCCCGTAGGGGTTCGTGGGTTCAAATCCCACCTCCCGCACCATTTCTTGAAGTATGTCCTTGAAAGTGTGAAGGACTTTTTTTGTTTTGACATACCCCCGGGGAGGTCGAGAAATAGTTAGTAGAAAAAAGAAAGATAAGATCCGTTTGAAGAAGATAGAGATGCTGCATGATTCGGATTCTTCGTAGTCCATGCGTCTCGGCTGGATGGGTTTGATGGCGTTGTGATTGAACCCCTGAGAATTCAGCCCGACAGCGTTGAGGATTCAACTTAGACAGCCTGTCCTGATACCGTGAAATATCTCGCGAGGAAACTCTCACTTTCCAGAGAGCCTTGCGATTCATTCTCGGTGTTGCCCTTATACTAGAACCGAGAATACTGTAAGGTTCAGAATGGCAAACGGCCTTGACCTAACCACCCTAACGTCTGTGCTATCCGTTACAACATTCATCATCGGAATCCTGTTGGGTGTGATTATCAAGAGAGCGATCAAGCTCGCCCTGGCAATTGTAGGTTTGGTCGTACTACTCGCGGTCACAGGCTACCTCAATCTCGCTTGGAGCATGCCTTCAGCAAATACAATCTACTACGTCTTCAACGGGGCACAGCCAGTAGCTTCTCAAGCAGTCGGACTGGCCAGCTTGTTACCGATATCCTCGGCCACATTTCTTGCAGGAGCCGCGATAGGGCTCTGGAAAGGCTGACCCTGTCCACGGACAAGCCTCGCCGACGGGTCCGAAGGTTGCGGCCGCAGTCAGAGAGGCTCGACAGGCCAATGAGGGACTGACCTTACTTCAGAAAGGGCCAAACGTATTTCCAGGCCAAGTAGGCTATCGTCAAAACGCCAGCAGCCGCAATGACGATTGCGACACGCCGACCCATTTTGCTCCGATGCTGTTTAGGGTGAAGATGCTGTTTTGGTTGAACGGCCGGTTTCTCTTCGACTGCTATTTTCCTCTTGGGCTCAACCTCCTCGATAGCTGATTTCTTCCTGGGCTCGTCCACCTCAACAGCTAGTTCTTGGAAGCCCTCGCTAGATCCGACGTTTCGCATCAACCATTTCGTAGAGACAGAGGGACGTGGTACACGGAAGACCCCCGACCCGGTCTTTGCCACGAAAGCAGTCCACGCAAGTTCTTTCCTATCTCGTAAGGCATCAACCTCGTGTTGACGCATAGCGTAATAGACGACTGAGCCGAGCATCTTCTCGACCTTGTTCGCGTCAAACGTGCCAGGCGTCCCAGTGCTCCTAACAAGCAGCAGATCCGCGTCAGCCCTCAAATCCACATCACCCCCATAGAAACGATGAAGACCTGCAACCATCACAACAAGCCCTTGGCGCATGCCACGCTTGAACAGTTCGCCTCTAATGTCGTACCACTTGTCCAGCCAGTAATCGATCTTCCTCATCTTCTCCAACTGTCCATTGGAATTTTTCACCTCGACGGTCCCAGAAAGTTTTCTCAGCGCCTTTGTCATATCATCAGCAAACAAGAGTATAGCCTTCGGCGGTTTCCGGAATCGGCCGAAGAGTTTGTCGATATTCTGGAATAAGCCTGGAAGGTCTCGCGAAGCGCGCAGTGCCTTCACATTCCTCTGACCATACCTACGTGCTAACGCTTGAGCAATTGATTCCGCTAAAGTCGTTTTTCCAGTATTGGGTTTTCCGAAGATGATGATGTTCAGGTGGTGAATGGCATTATCTTTGCCGCCGGATTCTGGAAGCGGATCAGGAATAAGCCCGTCAAGGATAGTGTCCAAGTCGAGTTTGAAGTAGGTAACTTTCGCCAGCGAGTCCTTGCTTGGGATAGCTGGCTTGGCAAGCGATGAATTGACAGTAGTGATGTCGGTAGGTGCGCGCACAATACTGGTTGGTGAAGGAATAATGGCAGTATTTTCCGATTCTGACATTGCTATGCTACCTAAGCCTTCAAGGCTTCAATCCGGGTAGTTACACACTTCGTCGGCCCTCCCAATATGGGACATTCGTACTTCTGAGCACTACCATCCTCTCTACGGTTCAGTCAACGGTTCTGAACAGGGCTACTACACGTTCCATGTCGAAAACACCATGGGCCAAGCAAAACTATTCTTCCCGGCCCAAGGCTCATCTGAAATAGAAATTCTTCCTCCCCCAGTGCACCAATCGTTCAGAGAGGATGTTACCACCCTTCGGAATCCTCTCCACCCTTCTTTTTTTATCCCGGAGGTAAGTCATAGGATTAGATCATGAAGAGGTTGCCATGGTTAGTCATCGCTTCTGCCATCACCCTCTCCGGACTCGCCGGAGTTCTCTTCCTGCCTTATCAGCAGTATTGCCCACCCGGTCCTAAAGGGACTCAATGCTCTGGTTCCAGCTTCGCAACTAATTATCTTCCGTTTTTGTACGCCTCCATCAGCGCATTGATAGTCGGACTATCAGCGTTGGGCATTCTTGCCTATAGGTGGAACTCTACGAAAGCAAGCTCGCCCGCTCAGGTTGAATAACTTTACAGAAATAACTACACCAGGTTCGTGAGATAATCATCTAACTCAAATAACTGAAGTCTCTGTTCGATAGCTACTCCGGATTTCTAGCTATTTGACGAGCCAGGCCACTTCGATGTCGCCGTTTTCTTGCTGTTCATCAACTTCCATGCTTACCGGATAGATGCTTTGGCCATAGATTCGAGGTGCAACTTCGCCTTTCTCAAACTGACAGACTGCTATCGAGCATTTCACGATTGGAATGCATAGTATATGAAAAAGCGGCACAACTATCAGCCTAGCTGGACAGGACCTTCCACAAGAGCTTCTCTAACGAGTTAGGAATACTTCTTCCAGGTCCATTCGGGAACGAAGCTCCCTACCAGAATGACGATGAAGGCGAGCCAGAATAGGTTCCAGTCGAATGAGATGATTGAGAGCACGTTTAGTGCGCCGGTGATGCTTAGGAGTGGGAATAGGAGTCCATCTATTCTGCAGTGGACTCTTCCGCAGGATCGACCGTTTATGAGACAGCCTATGCCCGCCCACGCTACAGCGGTTACCCAAAGAACTCCTCTAGCAGTAAGGGATAGTACGGAAGCACCGTAAGCGACGTTGGCTCCTACTGCGAGAACAACAGGCACGCCCCACAACAGATAGCACCAGGAAGCCTTCTCGAAGTTTCTCCCACGAGGCGGCTGTGAAGAAGGCTGTACTGGGAGTTCCATGATTGCAATCATCTCTCCAAGCCGTCACAACAATACTTAGGCTGTTCTCACTTTGGAACAACCTGTTCTAAGCTCTGGCGTTAAGAGCTACGCCGTGGATATGGCTAGCATGGGAACGTCAGCTCTGGCTGGCAAAAGGCGCCGTTGGCGAGTACTAGTCTACGTCCTTTTCCTTGGAAGACCGTATCCTTTGGATGGGTTTGTCCTCCTGGTCCGGAGGAGATCGCTTGTTTTCTGATGCGCGGCCAATGGATCGTGTACGATTGGAGCTTCTTTGTACTCGACACTGTGCTCTACGCGGCCCTCAGCTACGCAGCCATCTTCGGAAGCCACGTGGTCATGGTGAAATTGTTTCGGCGCAAGACCCTGCGTCTGCCAAACAGGGCAGGTGGGATTCGAGAGTGTCTGACAAGACGTGGATCGTGATATTCGTACTCTCAGTCATAGGTGTCACCCTGTTAGTAGTTTACCTTTTGATGACCACGCCGAGGGTCTATACACAGTAGCGTGATCGCTCGTTCGCAAGAAAGCTCTCTATGACTGATAACGTTCTCTTTCTAGTTCGTCAAGACCGAGACGTAGTGCCCGACGAATGATCGAGCTCATTTTTTGGGGATCTTCCTTTGAGATGTCAGCTTCGCTTTTTGCCCTTGCAACGAGCCTCTTGATCCGAGCGTCTTCCGCGGGTTCGATTCTTATGACTCTGACAAGCATGGCTTCATCGATATCAAACTCACCAGATTCTGTTTGTTCGAGAGTTGGAATCGCTCCCAAGTTTTCTGGAGCGACTATGCCTGCGGCCACAAGAATCTGAACCGCCATTACCTTCCAAGCCTCTTCCGTGGACATTCCTGATTCGCGGAGTTGAGTGAAGCGTGAGACTAAAGGATCCTGGGCTTGCAATGCGAATACGACCGGATACAAGCCTTTGCTATCGCGCAGATGACCAGTAGAGAGGGATGAAAATGACGCAGAAAGCTACTGGACAGGAGAGCACGGGCGATCTCCTCGCAAGCATACGGAGACTCACCAAGATCGTCTTGGACAAACTGGAACAGGGGTCCAACGAAGGAACTCTAGACCAGGCACAGATCAGGCTGCTGGGGAGCATAGCCACGAGATCCCTTGGACTCTGGCAAGATGCGCTGAGCCCCAGACAGAAACGGGGTCTGAGAAGAGAAGTTCTTACACTGGAAGAACGACTTCCAAACCAGACAATCCAGACGAGTGTGCAAGGATAGTGGAAGCGTCAGGGCGTGACGAGAACGAGCTTCGGTCCCAGATAATCGAACAGCTTGAACAGAGTCTTGCAATGTCTCGTGAGATGATGATGAATCAGAAGCTTGACCCGAAGACCCGTGAAAGATGGACGCAGTTGCATACGAATACGGCACAGGTGTTGAACCAGGTCTTGCGGGACAAACAGTACAAGGAATGGGAGAAACGACTCAAAGAACTGGAAGCTGCTGGGCATATCCCTAGAAAGACGGGATGGTCCGGAGATCCGGCAAGTAGCAACGATACACGAAGTGTGAGCATGTAGAGGTTGAGATCTGGATGATACCCTCGCCTGGCAGAAGAATAAACCGATACTACGAGAATCTTCAGAACGAGAGAGAACGGGACCAAGCTAGCAACCGACCGTTAATCGATGAGACTGACGTGGTCGAGTTTTTCAAACATCTAGGATTCCAAGCCACTGTCTATCAGGAGAAACTTCTGCGGGACAAGAGCCAGTTTGTCCTAGCTCGATGGTCGAGGCAGAGCGGCAAGAGCTTCGCAATGGCGGTAGCAGTCCTCTTCAACGCTCTGACCCGGAAAGGGTTCAGAGCAGCGATCGTTGCTCCGAGCAAGCGGCAGAGCCTGAAGATGGTAGACAGGATCTCCAGACTCTTGTCGAGGCTCGGACGCGACGTGCTTGAGGGTCCACCGAGGAAGGGGAGGCTCGCGTTTCGAAATGGATCTGTGATAGAGGCTCTGCCGAATAATCCCGACACGATCCGGGGCGAGACTCTGAACGTGGTCGTGCTGGACGAGTTCGCGTACATCGAGCACGACAAGGAATTGTATGATGCGATCATCTTCGCATTGAGCACCACAAACGGGAGCTTCTACGAGACGAGCACTCCGGGGTCCAGGGACAGCCTCTTCTACGCCATGGCCACGGACGATGAACAGTTTGTAGATTTTTCACGCCACCACGTCAGCTACAAAGATGCGCTGAAGCCGAACGGCCCCATCGATCCAGAATTTCTAGAAAAGATTCGGAGGCAGTATCAGACGGACCCGGGACGTTGGAAGCGGGAGATGGAAGCAGACTTCGCCGACGATGAGGACGCGTATCTGCCTCTCGACCTCATTGAGAGTTGTATAACTGAAGGACCCGAAACTTTCACCCAGGATGACGCGATAAGCGGCCGATTGGCAAGGACCAGCCAGTTTTTCGTGGGCACTGATCTCGCTCCAAAGATTGACCTGTCAGTAGTTGCCGTCATAGAGAAGATTGGTCGGGACGTATATCTGCTGCACGAAACGGCCCTTCCCACCTGGCACAGCCTTCTCCGTGGTTACGGGATATCTGAATCTCTTGAACCAGAAACTTAGGACTGTTTCCCTGATCTATATCGATCAGACCGGTGTCGGGGAATTCTTCGTACAAGACGCGTACAAATCAGGATTAAAGAACGCGCAAGGAGTCTTTCTCTCGCTGCCGAAGAAACAGGAGATAATGGACTATTTTAAACGGAAGATGCAAGACGGCCACCTGCACTTCAGACGCGACCCTGAACTGATGAATGAGATGAGCGCCGAACGATTCTAACTATCAAAAACAGGCCAACTACAATTCTCGCATCCCAGTGGGACCCATGATGACCGGCTATGGGCATTCGCTCTCGCAGTGTACGCTTCAAGATACGATATCCCCACATATCATCCAGTAGCCGCAGTCAACACAACCCCAAGCCCGGGCAACCTGACTCCACAACTGCCGAGGACCCTTTGGCAAGTGTAGGGAGCTGACAATTCACCGTTCGAAGACGGGAGTCGGCGGAGATCGCGTAGTCTGCTCATCGCCTTAACCATCGGTATGTCCAATAGGCTTATCATGTAAACGTGAAATTGAGATATGATGCAGTCCTCTGCACCGAAGCCTAAGAGACCAGTCGGCGTCACGATAATAGCGATTGTTGCTACCGCGGGCGGCTTTCTTTCCCTCTTTGGAGCTGCCTCACGTCTTGCAGGAATGGGCACAGGACCCGTCGCGCTCGCATACATAGTCATCGTATTCGGAATCCTCGGCCTCGCCCTCGGCGCCGGATTCTTCACAGGGGCAAGATGGGCTTGGATGGCGGGCATCATAATCTACATCATCTCGATAGGGCTCGGAATAGCTGAGATCCTCTACGGCGGCAACGTGGGTCTCATCGGCGGCATCATCAGAACCATCGCCGGAATAGTCATCCCAGTCTACCTCACGAGACAGAAGCCAAAGGCCTTCTTTGGTAAGGGCGCAAGCTCCCCCAGCAGATAGACTGCCTTCATCCCGTCGATGTTCTTCATGGCGAACGGCTCGACTCTTCGACCACTTCGATCGGAAAATCGAGCTCGAAATGATTAGTGTTAGCTAACTCTCCAACGTAACTCATCTCAACCTTCCGCGTCGTCCAGTCGAGGAAAAAGACCGAAAGAACAAATTGATGAATATGACTGACAGAACCAAGACTCGGTCAACAAATAGAGTTCTTTCATCGAAGGAGTTTAGAGATCATGGAACAAGTTACTGAAAGTGTTAGAGAGACTGTAGACCATGTCCGACTCATTTTCGCGCTTATCATCATGGCGTCTTTTCTTGACATCATCGATTTCTCCATCGTCCAGGTTGCCCTTCCTACTATTCGCACACAATTCCTCGCTACATTAGCTGACAGTCAGTGGATAGTCGGTGCCTACGGGCTAACCCTCGCCGGCTTTCTCATGCTCATGGGAAGAGCGGGAGACGTCTACGGACAGAAGAAGATCTTCATCGCGGGGATCGTCCTCTTCACAATCGCTTCGTTTGCAGGTGGTCTGGCCCCATCCCTCCTAGTCCTGATCATCTTCAGGGCATTGCAAGGAATCGGAGCCGCCATGTCCACAGTGACGGCGTTTGCCATTTTTATACGAATATTTCCCGAAGGACCCCAAAGGAACCGGGCGCTGGGGGTTCTCGTAGCAGTGCTTTCGGCCGGATTCGCCGCCGGAGCCGTTGCCGGTGGGGCTCTGACCGTTGGTTTTGGATGGCGTTCTGTGATGTTTGTCAACGTCCCAATAGGCATTGCCTCGGCCCTGCTTAGCCAGAGATATCTCCCGAAGACCGAGGGCTGGCTCAAGAATCAGCGACTTGACATACCCGGCGCAATAACTGTAACCCTTGGCACAATTCTCCTAGTTTTCGGATTGACCAACGCCTCCACTCTGGGCTTCGGCGCACTAGACACGATCGCCCCGCTGGGCCTATCAGCGCTCACACTCCTATCATTTCTCGTCATTGAATCCCGGTCCAAGTCACCCTTGATACCAATGGAGTTTCTCAAGCGTAGATCTGTACTCAACGCAAACACTCTTGCGCTCGTCCTCACTTCGACAGTGGGAGGAGTCTCGTTCATAATTACAATCTACCTTCAGAACATACTGGGCTACTCACCTCTTTACGCTGGTCTGGGGACGCTTCCGGGAGCGGTAATCTTCTTCCTTGTAGGCGGATGGGGAGCCTCCCGAATCATGGGCCGGCTCGGTGCTAGACGCACCCTACTTCTATCGACGGCTCTCGCGACCGCTGGGATCGCTCTTCTTACACCAATCTCTGCCCAAGGGAGCTATTTTGTGATACTTCCGGGCATGATCGTCTGGACTCTGGGCGCCAGCATCGGCTTCCCCGCTGTCAACCTCGCAGCCGTTGCCGGAACAAAGCCTGGTGAAGAAGGCCTTGCTTCCGGAGTGATCAGTACCTCGTTCCGGATCGGCTTTCCCCTGGGTTTGGCTGTGCTCCTGACAATCGCGGGAGCCTTCGACCCTCCCGCAGCTGCCAGCGTGGGGTCCTACGCCGCTTTGGAGGGCGTCGTGACTGGTTTCCGGTACGCTCTCTTTGCCGCAGTGCTGTTGAGCTTGCTGGGCTTGGCACTTGCCTCCCGCATCACAGACGTAAAGCCGCCCTGGCAGAAGTGAACATCCCGGTTCATCTCATATCATCGAAGCGGAATGAGGTTTGTTGGTCAGAATTACTTGTTGTCGAGTTTCGTTCGACGAATAGATGGACTATAGTTTGTAGGGACTAGCGTCCGTTCCTCGATGACCCCGACTAGGTCACCATGCTGAGTGTTCGTAAGCTTCTTGATCTTCTTCCATTCTTCATCGGCCCGAAACTGTCCCCAAGCTCGAAGCATCGTCTGCTCATCGGGCCACGCCAATAGATATACGAACTCTGTGCGGTCATTCGTTTTTGATTCCCACATTGCGATGATGTCAAACCCGTAGAACTTCATAATCCGCGCCGCGTGGTCGCGAAATCGGTCATGAAACGCAGCCTTGTTGTGCTCGAAGATTTCGTAAATTCTGAGTTGATGGATCATCCTGACATGTCCTCTGACGAGGTCACGCTTGAGGTGGACTCAAAGGCACGAGCCAGAACTATTCTCTTCTAGGGCTGCCAGAGTTCCAACAGGTAGCCATCAGGATCATTGAAACTAGCGATCTGACCGTAGGTTTGCTTCTGGACTTCGGTCAGGAATTTTACGCCACTCCTCAAAAGTGTCGCAAATGCTCCGTCTGGAAACGTTTGGACGGTATCGAAGCCAAGAATATCGCGATAGAATTGAATTGATCGGTGGGTATCCTTAACGTACAGCCAGAAATGAGTAAGCTTGAGAGATGGTTTCACAATCGGCTCAGTTTCTGCTGGCATCTTAGCCAATGCTTGCAATAGGTTCCTGTCCTAATAGGCATAGCGAGGATGTGAAGGTAGACGGGCATAGCATTTATATGCACCATCATGCATATGTACTATTATGCATACTGCCGTGTTCGAGATACTGGCCGACCCTACCCGCCGGCGCATCGTCGAGGTGCTCCGGAGCGGCGAACACGCGGTAAACGATATCGTTGAAGAAGTCGGCATCGACCAATCGGGCGTCTCCCGCCACCTACACATCCTGCAAAAGGCAGGCTTCGTACAAGTCCACCCCGACGGCCCCAAACGGCTATACTCACTGCGACCAGAACCTTTCCGGGAGCTAGAAGCCTGGTTGGGATCATACAAGCGGAACATGCAGGAGAGCTTCAGCAGACTCGACGCCCACCTCGAACGGATGAAGAAGAAGGAGGTGAAATGATGCAGAAAGAAAAGATCGAACACAAAGACGACATGACCATAATACTTCCCTCCGACAAAGAAGTACTCATCACACGCACACTCCACGCACCCCGCAAACTCGTCTTCGAAGCCATGACCGAACCCCGACACCTCAAGCAATGGCTAGGCCCACGAGTCATGACAATTACGGTCGCCGATGCCGATCTGCGCCAAGGTGGCGCGTGGCGCTTTGTACACCGTGCCCCTGACGGCACAGACCACGCCTTCAGCGGAGTAATCCGTGAGTTCCGTCCGCCAAAACGCGTTGTACGGACAAATAGCTACGAGAATATCCCAGGCGCGGAATCGCTAGAGACAATGACGCTCGAGGAGAACGGCGCAACAACAAAGGTGACGATCCTCGTCCTCTTCAAGAGCCGTGAGCAACGCGACGGCTATGTCGCGTCGGGCGCTGAGGGAGGCATGCGGGAATCCTACCAACGTCTCGACGAGCACCTAGCCAAAACGTAGGCTCAGTTTCCAGTTCGTCGAGGCAACTCCCTTTTTTCGTGATAGAGTTAGGTATATCGAAGGGTATACTTTTGATATATCGAGTTTCGACAATTTCGAATTTCGAAATTATCCGTACGCGGAATAATGATTATCTTTCCAACGAACACGCTGGGATTTTCGATGAAACCTATTCTCGAACTCTCGAAAAAAGCCACGACAATCCTGCTCTCAATCCTAATGCTAACCAGCACCGCAGCAATAGTCGGGACAGCCTTTCATCCTGCCAATGCCGCTAGCCCTAGTACCCCAACATTCAGCAACTACGAGCTCGCAGGGAACCCGTTCATCCATGGATTCAGCGTCGGAGTCACCTGTCCAAACAACGCTCGCACGTGCCAGAACACTGAAGGTGAGCCAGCAATAAGAGCCGACTCGTCAGGCAACTTCTACGGATCTTCGGAGAACGTCTTCTGCGTCATAGGCGGCCTCTGCGGTGGAACCTTCGCGTGGAAATCCACAGACAATGGCAACCACTTCACAACTTTGCCGTTGCCTGATAGCGTCTCAAGTGGAAGCGTTGGCTTCTCGCCAGCGGGAGGAGACACCGACATTGCAGTGGCGCCCGTTCTGAACACCAACGGCCACTACAACATCTATGTTGCCAGCCTCGCCACAGCCCCACCGCTCGCAAACGTATACGTTAGCACCAGCCACGACGGAGGCGCCTCCTTCATCCTCAACCCCACAGGAGCAACCATTCCAGTTGACGATAGGGAATGGATCGCGGCAGACGGCGCCAACAAGGTCTGCGTCTCCTACCATGCATACGCCACGACCAACAACCTCTTCGTAACATGCAGCTACGACGGTGGCGCGACATACGCCCAGGTGGCGAACGCGTTCGATGCCAACCATCCATGGCATGCGGCATACCAGAACCAGATCGGAAACTTAGCCATTGATCCGACCAATCACTTGATCTACCAATCCTTCAGCAGCATCGCCAATGCCGGCGAGGTATCATGCCTCAGCTGTAGCACCCACGCTGTCTGGATAGCAGTCTCCATCAACGGCGGCCTCAGCTTCACCGACTATCCCGTCTACATCAATCCCAACACGGCAATAGGCTACGGACATCAGTTCGTCAACGTCAGCGTAGATCAAGCTGGCAACGTGTACCTCGTCTATACTGACGACCACATCATGTATTACAGCTTCAGTACAACGTTCGGCGAAACATGGTCTGGGCCATACCAGATCAGCAAGACACCGTCCAACACTGCGATCATGCCTTGGAGCACCGCTCTCGGCAACGGAGCCCTAGACGTAGTCTGGTACGGCACAAGCTACTTCGACGGCGTCAACACACCCGACAACTATCCGATGACGGCCTCCTGGCAAGTATACTTCGCCCAGAACCTAGCCGCAACGACCCCAGGCAGCAAGTTCACCCAGAACCCAGCCTCGGGAACAATCCATTACGGAGGCGTATGCGAAGCTGGCGTCACGTGTACAGGTAACAGGGACCTTCTAGACGACTTTGGAATAGCAGCCAGTCCGACGACTGGATCGGCCGCTATCATCTATACTAACGACCAATACCTGAACACAGCGCTCGAGCCAGCTACCACCCGGACCAGCGGCAGTGGGGTCTGCACCCAATCCGTCAGCAACAGCGTCGACTGCTCCCACACAGACATCGCAGTCCAAACAGGCGGCTCAACCCTCCTAACCACGAACCACCACTTTAAAGCCAGTATCGCCTTTGAACAGCTAAGCCAGTCGCCTAGCCTATCGATCCAGATTTCGAACATTGGAAACGGGGCAATCACATCCCTTTCCATACAGCTCGCCGGCCAATCCCTGACATTATCTTGGAACCCGGCAATGCCACTCCAGTCCGGACAGACCACATCAACGACAACGACGAGCATTCCGTTAGGACTAGTCTTAACGGTTGGAGGAATCTACCAAGTAACCATCGCTGCCACACTATCCGACGGAACGATAGACAGTCAGACCCTGAACGCAATCTACACGCTCGGAGCAGGAATCGGACTATAGTAGGTCAATCCTCCTTCCCCCTCTTTTTCCAGCAGTGATTGAATAATCCGAACATCAGCCAAGGTTCAGTTTCTGAGACCTCACTAGCTTGAAGTATTGGCCTCACGTGCCCGTCGGCTGAGAGTAACTAGAACCTAATCGACCTTTAAAGATCCAAAAAATAGTGTCCATGATTTGACTGAACTAACCCAAGAACCTCCAAGAGTAGAAACTTTAACGAGAACTGGGGCCAGCAGAGCTGCCCTAGCGTTCATATTTGCGACAGTCCTCTTTGATACCCTTGGATTCGGCATCATAATACCCGTACTCCCCGGTCTAGTTGTCAGCTTCGTCGGAGGCGACACAGCAAGAGGCGCCGAAGTATTCGGTCTCTTCGGCACAACCTGGGCGCTGATGCAGTTCATATTCGCTCCCTTGCTAGGAGCGCTATCCGACCGCTATGGTCGACGACCGGTCCTCATTCTCTCAGCATTCGGACTCGGAATCGACTACATCATCATGGCCCTCGCCCCCAACCTAACCTGGCTCTTCATCGGACGAGTCGTCAGCGGCATTACTAGCGCCAGCTTCACCGTAAGCTTCGCCTACGTAGCCGATACTACCCCAGGTGAGAAACGCGCCGGCGCATACGGAATGATAGGTTCGATCTGGGGCGTAGGATTCATCATCGGACCCCTCGTCGGCGGACTATTAGCCGGAATTGGCCCACGCTTCCCATTCTGGGGCGCCGCGGCGCTCTCGCTCGCAAGCGCTGCTTACGGATTGGTAGTGCTGCCTGAGTCGCTCTCGCTAGAGCACAGAAGCCCCGTCTCGCTTCGGAGAGCCAACCCAATCGGTTCGCTGTCCATGATACGAGCGCGAAAAGGACTCGCAGGCTTTGTCACTGTCAATTTCCTAAACTTCCTCGCCTTCCAAGTCCTCCCCAGCGTCTACGTACTCTACGCTGCCTACAGGTACGGCTGGGGATACGCCCTAGTCGGTGCAGCACTCGCACTGGTCGGTGCCTGCAACATTATCGTTCAGGGCCTCCTAGTTCGGCGTGTCGTCGCTCGATTCGGCGAACGCCTCGCCCTGCTGATCGGAATAGTCTCTGGCACAGTAGGGTTCGTGATCTGGGGCCTCGCACCCAACAGCCTAGTATTCATGATTGCCATAATCTTCTACGCCCCAATCGGATTCGTTCAACCTGCATTGCAGGGTCTAATGACTCGGCGAGTCGGCCCATCCGAACAAGGAGCACTACAAGGCATCAACGGAAGCCTCATGGGCCTAACCGGCGTAATCGGACCCACGCTATTCACCGTAATATTCGCATTCTTCATCGGAAGCCAGGCGCCCATCAATCTTCCAGGCGCACCCTTCCTCCTCTCTGCACTCTTGATGATCAGCTCGCTCATTTTAGCGGCAAGAGTCACACGGGCTAGAGGTCAGAGCTCACTGACCGAAGACCTCCAGAACCGGATCGAATCTCGCAGTTAGATCTCTACGAAGAAAAGACCTGGGAACTGGTGACTTAGACGAGAAGATCGGTATGCTGTCTGCTACTTACGATGAGTTCGTTCGTTACTCGTCGATGTATACAGACGCTCGATGTGTTTCGGGTAGGAACGCGTACACCTTGTTACCTTCAAGGTCGTAGCCGATTGTGTGAGCGCCTTCTTCCGTCTTCACTGTCTGAATAAGCTTCATCGTGTCTGTGTCGAATACATCGACGACTCCCGGCTCTCCAATGGCGACGTAGAGGTGGTGGAGCTGGGAATTGTAGAATATCACATCAGGCGGACCACTCAAATTTGAAACCCTTGACACTCTTCTTGATGTCAAATCTACCGTAAACAGGCCGCCTTGATCACAGGCACAGAACAGCCTCCTACCCTCCACGTCGACGTCGAGCCCATGGGGACCCGTGGCCGGAATATCGTAAGTGCCTGCTACTCCGTCCGGATCTTTGCTTTCGATCGCGACTATCTGTGACGGTTTGGAGATGTTGACGTAGAAACGATCCATCTTGCTATCGAAGACTGTCCAGCGTGTTCTTCCAGGCACAACTATGTCCGCTGTTAGAATCTTCTTCCTTGGCTCAACTATTGAGACAGTAATCGGAGCCGGGTCATCCTGTTTGGATACGTTTGCTGCGAGAAGATTGTCTCTTGAGGGATCGAAGCTCAATCCGTTGGGAAAACCTCCCACTCTCACTTTCTCCAGCTTCCCTTCCTGACCATGACGAAATACTCCGACAGTCTTCTCGCCACGGTTAGAAGTGAACACGAGATCCTTCTCGTTAGAAACAAGAACGCCTGCAACCCCCGGAAGGCCTCGGATCGAATGTAGATAATTGTCGGAGCGGGTGTCAATCACGTCGACCGAGTCGTTAGCCGTGTGGGCGACGTAGAGCGTCCCGGACTTGTTGTGGACGGCCGCGTGGTCGAAACCGCCCTTCTTCTGGTGTGTTGGTAGTTCTACATAGCCGAGGTGTCTGAGGCTGAAATCGGGGACCTACCTTGCAGGCTGCGCGACGTTGTACTCTAGCTTCTGAGTTCCTTCCGTTTTGAGCTGGCAGTACTTGTACAATGCGTCGTAGGTTGGGAATTGTAGTCGCATGTTGTCAAAGTCGTCCTTCGCAAGGTTTCGAAAACCATGCGCTACTGCTTCGAGGCCTGCCGACTCGGGCGGCGGATTCGGGATCTTCGCGTCAGCTCCTCTTACTATTTTGGCGAGCTCGAGCAGTGCTGGATCCGTTAGCTTGTACTTCTTGATAATGGCGTCAAAGCTGACGCGCTCTTCGCCGTTCTCTTTGTAGTGGGTCAGCTCTACAGCTTTTGCGTCATAGGCTATTGCTCCTGTGTCTTTGACAACTTGAGGAATTGTCTCGGGTGGGACGAAGAGGAATTCGGGGTTCTCGTCTACGAACTTCTTGATTAGCCAGGGGCATGCTATTCGGTCGACCTTCGCCTTTTCTCGCGTAACCCATTTCATGGGATTCGCCTGTGTAGATTATCTATGTAAATCATTACCTCGTAGTGTAGCTGATCGGAATATTGCTCCTTGAGCGGATCTCTCTCAAGATCCCGAATCTATTAGCATTTTTCGGGTAATCTAAGGCTCCTAAGCTCTCTAGAGAGACCGTAGCCATCATTCAAGTCTAGCGAGTCATATCACTGACCATTGCAGTCACGAGGAGAAGGAGAGTTGCAGCTGCGAATGCTCAAGGGCAAGATCCACAGAGCAAGACTCACCGGCGCGGACCTCAACTATGAGGGCAGTATCGAGATAGACTCGTCTCTGATGGAAGCTGCGGGAATCATACCTTTCGAGCAGGTCGACATCTGGAACATCACCAACGGAGAACGATTCTCAACATATGCACTCTCAGCTCCAAGAGGAAGCGGAACAGTAGCAGTCAACGGCGCGGCCGCGCGCAAGGTTCAGCCTGGCGACGAGGTAATAGTCACCGCCTTCAGCTGGATGAGCGAGAAACAGGCACAACACTGGAAGCCCCACGCTGTCTTTGTCGACCGCGAAAACAGGCTGAAACCCGGCCCCCACGTCCCCCGCATACTGGCCAGACGAGAAACCCTTGGCTAGGGATTACCTCAAAGCATGGTTTGGCTGGCGCAAGCTGAAGGAAACCAGTTGACTTCGTGTAGAAGACCAGCACGAAGCCGCAAGCCTAACTTCGCCAACTAAATATTACGGATTCTGCCGTGATCCGTCACAGAGAAGTTGCATGGAAACACCAAGGACGCGCTACTCTGGTAATGCTACACTCAACGAGCTTCTATTTTTCGAAAAAGGAGCTATGTCATTTCTCGACAAAGAGATTCCACCGCCTGTTCAGGCGGAGATCCTGAAGGCTGCCACTTCCTGTACGTGGCTGGGTAGATGGAAGCTTTTGATCATCACTAACAAGAATCAGCGGGTGAAGGTGGTGAAGGCGTGGCAAGAAGACTTGAGGAGGATAGGACGACTCAAGGATGTCGATTGGATTGAGAGATGGAAGGTCGCTCCTCTGTTCATCGCGTTCTGTCAGCCCAAGGATTTCAAACCATTTCAGTGGGTCCCAGGGGACTTCGCCAGAATTGGAGAAATTCACGAAATAGGATCCGCCGTAAGGAGTATCGAACTCAAGGCTCTGGAATACGGCGTCGGGCTCCACGGGCCGATCATGGGCTTGCTCATGCCGGAAGTAAACAGAGGCGTGAGGGCTGCACTCCGAATACCCGAAGACTACGAACTCGTGCATTTTGGAATAATGGGGTATCCAGGCGAGCAAGTGGTGCAGAAGTTTCCAGATCTGAAAGAGATGTGTTATTCGGACACTTGGGGGCAGGTTGGTTGAAAGGTCCTCTCGACACAGATCCCCATGTTCTGCCTAAAGGCCTCCCTGTTCCTATTGACGATGGTGCCTGCCGCCACCTTCGTGGAATGGAGATGCCCTCTTTCTCACTACCCTCCACAGCAGCACATGACGTCAATTTGGCGGATGCTTCTAGACGGAACGCAGTCTTCTTTTTCTATCCAGAAACGGGAAAACCGGGTGCTCTCATTCCCGAGGGTTGGAACGAGATTCCTGGAGCCCGTGGTTGTACGCCTCAATCCTGCGCGTTCCGCGACCACTATCGAAAGTTCAAGAAGTTAGGCTTCAAAGTGTTCGGTGTCAGCGCTCAGAATCTGGATGAACAGATGGACTTCGCCCAGCGGAACAAGCTTCCCTACGAGCTCTTGAACGATTCGGATTTCAGACTGACGAAGGTGTTGCGGCTACCAACGTTCAAGTTCGGGTCCAAGACTTTCGTCAAGAGACTGGCGCTTGTAGCCGCAGGTGGGATAATCGAAAAAGTGTTCTATCCCGTCTTTCCACCAGACAAGAACGCGGAACTCGTCCTAGAGTATCTTCGAGCCAAATAGGACCCGTCATAATTCGATTAAATGATCCCTTTCAGTTCCTTTCCAAGTCTGCTGTAGAATGCGTCCATGAAGGCGGATCTTTCCATGGCAAGTCTTTTTCCTGTCTCCGTGTACATTCTCCTCGCAACATCCTTGAGACTTAGCTCGTATTCCAGGTTTGACGAGTGCTGGCTGTAATCGATGATTGTGCCGTCCGGTCGAGTGTTCCTGCGCTTGTAATCCTCAATGTCTTCTTGTTTGTAGAATTCTTGTCCGTGGTCTAGAGACATGAAGGCACTTCGGACTATGCCGATCGCGCCTATGCAATCAAGCTTATCGGCATCAAAGAGACACTTAGCCTCAATCGTTTGAGGTTGGATTCTCCCGTTCGTTTCCTATGAGATTCAATGCAGTGACAGACCGCATCTACGGTCTTGTCTGCAAGTCCGAGGGTCCTCAGAATCTTTCTTGCCTCTTTCGACGCTTCAACTTCGTGCCGGAATCCTTCAACGCCAGAATGCTTTTCCATGTTGGCAAAGATATCGTGAAGAATCGCTGATAGTTCAATTATCTGCAGGTCAGCGCCCTCTCGCCTTCCTATCTCTAGTGCGATCCTCAGGACACGTTCGATGTGACTTCTCCCGTGAGCCCAGTCGCCCTTCGGGTAGTAGGAATCCACGATCTCCCAGACCTTTGTTTCGAGATGCTCGGCCAGCATGTGACAGCTTGTCCAACTATCGCTCTAAAAAAGTTGAAAGCCGAGTCCACAAGCAACGCGGCGCAGCGCAACCAAACGTATTCCATCAGCGGGCTACAATGATCTACAGGACTAGTCTTAACATTGGTCATGATGGAAGCACCTCTGCTCACGTTCACGATCTAATGGGCTGTGCAACCCTCGCCAGCACTAAAGAGAGGGCAATATCAAAACTCGAGCTTACCATTCCCGATTACTATCGCTGACTCAGATCAAAGGGAGAGAGGATGCCAGCTGTGCGCAACCCACAGATGACGATAATCGAAGAAATACGCACCCGAGGCAGTGCAGGCGAGGCAGGCGGATCTGACCCTCTCTTCAGCTGTGATCGTATAAAATGCACTCATGCTCAAATCTCCCGTTGTCTCCAACTCCTCGACTATACAAGAGCAGATTTAGACAAGATCATATCCAAGATTCCCACCGAAGAATTGGATTGGAAACCTCGGTCAGAACCCCGGAGCGTACGAAACGTTCTAGAGCACATCGCCCAGGTCGACATTTGGTATCTGTCCCGGATACGCGCGGATCCACGCCTCGAACGGAGCGCAATGAAGGATGTCTTCGAATTTCTAGACTATGCCCGTTCCCTCGTACACGAGGTCCTACCTAGACTTACGACAGAACAGAGAAGCCGAACCTTTCGCCCAAAGAAATGGTCCGACAGCCCTTGGCCCTGGACAGCTACGAAAGTTCTTCATCGACTGGTGGGCCATGAAAGACAACACACGCACTATCTACGGAGAGTATTGCGGGTACCTGACAACCACTAGACCGCAACGAGTTGTAGGATGCAGTAGCGCTTAAGTTTCCGAATTGTTCTCAGAAAGAGAGCTGGTCGAAAAACTGCCTAGACGTGCGCCTAGGTTTAGAGTGGCTGGCGTGACGTTCGACTTCTGGGAGACGCTGTTCATGGACACTCCCGAACTGGACCGCAGGCGCGACGAACTCAGATGCCAAGGCTTGCAAGAGAATCTCGCAAAAGTGGGGGTCGATCTCTCACTCGAGAATCTCGCAGATGGCCTCAGGGCGAGTACGCCATGGCTTGCCAACATATGGAAGAAGGGCGAGCAGGTATCGACACTAGAACAGATTCGATACATCGTGAACCATGCCACAAAGAACCGGCCAATTCTCCTCACCGATCCTGAAGTCTTAACGAGGCTTGAAGAGTCTTACTGGAGTCCAAGCCTCACAGCACCTGCAACACTGAACGCAGACGCTCCCAAAGTACTCCAACGACTCAGCGAGCGCAGTTTGAAGATAGGATTGATCTGCAACACCGGTCGTGGACCGGGCCATGCCCTTCGAGAACTGATGCGAAGGGAAGGCGTCTTAGATTATTTTGACGCGACAATATTTTCAGACGAGGTCGGATATGGAAAGCCGGACACCCGAATATTTCTGAGAGCCGCCAAAATGCTCGGACTAGAGCCAAACGACATTCTGCATGTCGGCGATAATATTGAGAATGATGTGCGAGGAGCGCAAAGCGCAGGCATGAAAACACTACTGTTCGACTACGAAGTTCCTTCAGGCTTCAGAGAACAACCGTCCCTCCTTGCCCTTACAAGAGCCTCCGATTCGAACACCGTTGTCAAGCCTGACGGTAGAATAAAGTCGCTGAGCGAAATTCTGAACTTCATTCACTGACATGTGTTTCCCTACCCGTGCGATGTTGCCAAGGAAGGATATTGATTTGAGAGTGGATTTATGGGAGATAAGCGGGCGGAAATAAGATGAAAGTTGCGAGGCTCGCCGCTCCGCGGAAGCCGTTTGCCATAGTTGATGCTGACAGGCCTGAGCCAGCGCCTGGGGAGGTTGTTGTCAAGATTGTTGCTTCAGGGGTCTGTCACAGCGATCTTCACATTGCCAGAGGGGAGTTCGAATCAGTCAAGTATCCGATTACGCTCGGCCACGAACCCGCAGGGTATGTGTACGAGGTCGGAGAGGGCGTAACTAGCCTCAAGAGGGGCCAGCCTGTCATAGTATATCCAGGACGCGGTTGTGGACGATGCTGGTTCTGCCTCCGAGGAGAAGAGAATCACTGTGAGGACGGGAAATTCATCGGCTTCGACCAGGACGGAGGATACGCCGAGTACCTATTGGTAGAATCGCCGCGCTATGTCTTTCCTCTTTCTGGGCTGAGCCTTGACGAGGGAGCTCCGCTTGGCTGCGCCGGGATAACTGCCTATCACGCTGTCAAGGCAAAGGCGCTGCCTGTACTCCACGCCGGAGACGACGTTGTCGTAATAGGTGTCGGCGGACTCGGACATGTCGCGATTCAACTTCTCAAGAAGATGAGCACATGCTCGATAGTGGCGGTCGACGTCAGACGGCGGAGCCTCTCATTAGCCGAGAAGCTGGGGTCAGACCAGACCGTGCTCCCGGGAAAGAACATGGCCGCTCAGGTCCGAAGAGTAGCGAAGAACAGAGTTGGTGCCGTTATCGATTTCGTGGGGTCCACATCGACCCTCACAGCATCATACGAGATGCTCAGAGCAGGCGGAAGACTCGTAGTCGTGGGAGCAGCTGGTGGCCACTTGAAAATGGATAGCGGTTCAACCAATGGACGAGAGGTTCACGGGTCTATATCAGGGTCGCTCAGCGAAATGAGCGAACTTATGGAACTGGCAAGACAGAAGCAGTTCAAGGTTGTGGTCAAGCCCTATGCGTTGGAACAGGTCAACGAAGTGTTGAAAATGCTAGAGGAAGGACACATTGAAGGGAGAGCAGTTCTCAAACCCTGAATCTGCTTGCAATAGATGAACGATCACGCCTCTTTCTCGATAATCCCGATATACGCAGGACTTTTTGTTGATTCTATGAACTTCTTGATCTTCCAGCATGTTCCTTGCAGTATCCTCTTCATCTCTGGCCTCGACACCAACAGATAATCGAACCATGGCGTGGCATAGGTTCTGTACCTAATCCTGATCCTTACTTGTCCCGGTATCCGGCCTAGTCTGCGATTTCGCAGATGATATCGTCTATGCACTGGGTCCACAGGAGGCTTGTAAATGTCCAAGCTCTCAGCGATAATGCGAGCATCTGGACTCGTTATATCGTGGAATCGTTTCAGCAATCGCCGTGCTTGTTTCGGATTTCCAAAGAGTCCGAAGTTGTTCCCCATCATTAAGATCGTGTCAAATTTTCCCAAGCTCGAGTCGATTTCAGAAATGGACTTGCCCATCACGTTGCGTAGGCCCCTCTGCCTACAGACCTTGATGGCTAAGGGCGAGATATCTATCCCCAAGACGTCATGGCCTTTCTTCTGGAGGAAGAGCGACCATCTTCCACCTCCGCAGCCTATGTCGAGAACTCTACCCTTCACGTATTTTGCGGCAAGCTTCTCTCGAGGATTCCAGTCCTTGTACTCAGCAAGATAGTACTTCGGCAGCGTCTAACTCGGATCTATGAGACCGTCGTCTCTCTCCACCACCTCGACCACTTTTCGGCCTTTGAAGAAATCGTACAGCTGGTGACCGTATGCGTCTTGGGTTTCCGTCAGCAGATTCTAGTTCTCCCGCTAACAACGAGAAGCTTTAGGGTTCTTAACATCAAATGTTGTCCGTCATCGACCGCGAATGCGGGATCCAGTAATCTAATTCGTGGATTAGGATTATCGGTTGGGCGAGTTATGCCGTGGTCAGATCTTGACGCGGAGGCCGTCGTAAGCAAACTGGAGCTTATGGCCTTGATGCTTCTTCTCAAGTTCCAGATAGTCCTCATAGGAGCGAGCCCATAGCTGCTCTATGTGAGTGAGTACAGCCCTTCGTGGATTGATCCGCTCGATTATGCCTAGAGTTTCCTCGAAGGACGCTTCCTCGTTGCGGATCGAGTGTCCTGGGGGTACGATGATGCGTCCCTTAGTGTCGCGCTCGAACCATCCGGTTTCAAGCACAAGAAGGTCCGGCTCCAAAAGCTCACTGCTTGGCTTCCAGTCCTTCGCATCGTCGAGCGCGAACACCAGCCGTCTAGATTCTCGTTCTAGAACGTATGCGGTCAAGCCTGGCTGGGCCATCCTAAACGGACGCACATTCAAGCCGTCTAACTGAAACGGTTCTCCTTCTTCCACCTCATGGATTCTTGCTATGCCTGCTTTCTCGAAGTACTCGAGATTGTCCTCCAGACCATGTCTCTTCCGAAAGTCTTCGCGAACCCAGGTCGGAAGCCAGACGTGCGTTACCCGTCTCGCCTTAGGGTTTAGCCAGTCCATATTCAGCTGTTCCAGCACTCTTCTGCCTCCAGTATGGTCAGGGTGCCAGTGTGTGTAGACTAGGTGGCGAACCTCGTGGATTCCTTCACGTTCAAGGCTCTTGTCAACATCCTCTGGCGTATCGAACAGAACGCTTACTCCAGTGAGAAAGACAGAGGGTCCATTTCGGACGAACCGCCCTCCTTTATGGCGAGCCTCTTGACACACCGGGCACAGACATCCAACCTTTGGAGTGGTTTCCGCTCCTGCTGTCCCGAGAAATACTAGTTCCATTGAATTTCATCTATCTTGGGACACGATAAGGTCAGCTACCCTCTCGCCTATCGTCTTCGGCCACTCGCGATGAACATTGGAATCTTCACTTGGCCATGCTCTGCGGTCGATGAACAGCACGACTCGAGCGCCTCGACCCTGATGCCATCAAAACCGGCTTGGTCCAACATGCTTCTAACGCGTGGGATATCGAAACCGAGCCATCTGTCAGCGTGTTCCTTTCGCAGAAATTCGTAATTGTGCTGTTGAAGATCAGACAGAGCAAGTCTACCCCCAGGTGCTAGCACTCGAGCCATTTCTTTGATGGCAATATTGGGGTTTAGACAATGGTGGAGAATCATATTGCCGATTACTGCATTAACGGACTCATCAGGTAGTGGGATTTGTTCCACATTTCCAATTTTGAATAGAACATTCCTACCGCTCAGTTTGGCCCTTGCTTCGCCGGTCATTGACTCCGAAAAGTCGATGGCTATGACCTTTCGAGCAATCTTCGCCGCACCTTCTGTCAGGAATCCGGTACCTGCGCCTACATCTAGAACCGTGTCCTCCGGTTGTACCCTAGCTGCTGAGAGAACCGCGTCCCGAACCTCGTCACCATAGAAGCTCTTTCTAAGAACGTCCCAACTTCCCGAGACCTCTTCGAAGTACTTCTCAGCTTCCCGAGACATGTCCTACCGAGATACGGTCGTCGGAATCAGGTTAATGAACGCGTTCCGCGAATATCATAGAGAAGGACCGCCAATTTCATGGTACAGATCGATCGCTACCGCGTAGTTGCTAGATTTGCCCGGTTGTTTCCAGACCCAGCCGTCTTCGAAGACCAGGACCAATTGGTGGAAAGATACCTGGTGCAGAGTGGTCTTCCGCAAGAGAAGGCTCTGTATCTATACCAAGAAGAAGACGAACTCAGTCCAGTTGACGATTCTGGAAAGCCCGCCCTCGCATCCGGGACGGCAAGTTTTCGGTTTCAGGGCAAGAACATTATGGCTGAATTCGTGCCTAACGCCAGCCTAAAACTCGAGTACTACGACTTTGGGACGGGACTCTCGCCGGAGGATCACTCCAGACTATGGAAGAAACAGCGCATCGGCGAAATGAACTTCCAGGTCAGAGACTTCAGCCATGAGACTCAAACGCTCAACATTACAAATGTCTCCGAACTCTACGAGATTATGAAGAAACAAGGTCAAACGACAAACCTCTCGAGCATTGAACTTGGCAAGATGCCTGAGGACACATTCCGATTGACAGTCTCGTACCTGAAGAGCCAGCTGCGGAAAAATGCGGGACAAGATGGGCAAGAGGTGGAAGTCTATGCGGCAAGAGACCTTTCTGCCAGCGAGAAGAGCAATTTGGAAAAGAGACTGACTAGAGAAGCTACTGGCTCAACCGTGTATGTGATTCTCTCGAAGCCCGCACAATTGATGAAAATCGAGACTCGCTGAATGGTCGACCTAAGCGATCTGCTTGTAGGATTCAACAAATTCAGGATCAATGACTCCCGAGATTACTGTTTCTGAACCGTCGGGAAGAATCACAGGGGTCCCCGCGGCATGGTAAGGCAGGTCAAACCGTTCCAGTTTTTCGGGACTATCGACCTCGTAGAGTTTCCGACAAGCGCCTTCAGCGTAATGGAAACAGTAGAGTTTCGCTAGCCGTCGCTCGCCGAAACCTCCGGCGCGACCTCCAGCGGCAGATGATCCTTCAGGAAGCTGAAGAATGAATACAGAATTCTCCCCCTGGAGCGTACGCAGGTCGACGGGGTTCTGTGCGACAAGGATCTTTCGGCCCTTCTCCGAGATCAGCTTGGCGAGTTCGTCGAGCGGGGTCATGTCAGTTCCGGATGGTATCCGTGTAGAAATGTCTATTCCTGTATTCGTGTCAGAGATGATTGATCAATGCGTCCTTGTGGCTCCCGCGCAAATTTCTTTCGATTTCACCCTTCTCTTCGTCAGTTAATGGGGTGTAGAGCCTCGCGTCTGCTTCGACTCCGAAGTAGCGTCCGGCGATTAGGTAGATGTCTTTGGCGGTTTCTTTGAGAACTGTTACGCGGTTTAGGCTGTCCTTTTCGGTGTAGAGATAGAGGGGTGAAGAATCGTATTTTGAAAGGTCCGGTTTTGGAATTCGCTTTTTCACAGGTGGCATTTGACTGATTCGAAACGTGTTTCGTGGTGCTACATAAAATCCAAAGTTAGGAGACAACCATCACCGAGATGGGAGTTGATCGGGACCTATCTTTACTGAATCTACTCTAAAGGGTATGAAAAGGGAGGGAATTGAATATTCGTAGACTCGGGGGGCTACTTTCGAGGTCTTACGAAAGCGGCTGCGACGCCGACCAAGATGGCTACCAAGTAGATAGCGCCACCAACGATCAAGGTCACAGCGGCCGCTAGCGCTTGAGTGGATTGGAGTGGCGGAGCTACGTTAAACAGTAAGAAGTAGCCGATGGCGTATGCGATGGCCCCCACGATGAAAGTCCTAAAGTGGTCTATGACCCCTGGAAACCTTTCCGAGAGGGTGCTGTTCTCTGTGAGAGTTGCGGAGACGAGGTAGACAGCGCCGATGAATAGGTAGCCTGCGACGACCAGGACCACCCATCCTCCGATGCTCTGGCTGGATGTGTTGATCATGCTGTTGCCTTCGCTTAGCAGGAAGACGTTGACTGCGTAGAGCACCGCGGCGAGCGCTAGACTGTGCCAGTTTTTGAATGCGGTTGACATTGCGTGTCGATACATTGTTTCTGTCAATTTTTCTCTGCAGTCGAGGTGGGCGAAACCGGGTCTAAAAGCATGTTTTTGTTCTAAACTTGAACAGTGAATTACGCAGATGAGCACCGAAAAAGAGCGTTTCACTACATATTCATACGTGCACAGATATATTATCTGAATATCGACAGAATTAGTAAACGGAATCCGTGGAATATGAGGTCAAGTCTCAAGCGGGAACTCAGGTCTGTAGGACGCTGGATTAGATCCTCGGTCATGAATTTGTTGCTAGAGCTTAAGAACTGCATCGGAGGCTCCCTCGTCTGAACTTGAATTGAATCGACCGGGCCTAATCGTTGGCATGATCCTATTGGCCGCTGGCGTCGCAGTCTACGTTTACTTCTCAAGCGCGGGACATCATACGATTCCATTGGGAGGGATCGGTATAGCAGTACTTGGAGCGCTGATTGCCGCTGGATCCGCTCTGATGAAGCCGGCAGGAGGCAAGGTTTCCGGCCAGTTCAAATGCGCCAAGTGCGGAATGACGTTCAGCTCTCAAGCCGCGCTTGATCAGCACACCAAAGACAAGCACGGAATGTAAGCCGTTTCGAAGACTCGAATCTTAAGGCTCCGCTCTCACAATTCTCGGCAAACTACTCTATCTACGGTCTACCGACCGACTTGAGCAGTAACCCTAGTTTTCGGGCTTCAGGAGTGGTTTGAGAAACGGACCGGTGTCCAGACTGGAGAATTCATCGAGGGCAATATTGGCTCCAGGGCTCATAATCTGCTTCAGATAGTCCCCTGCCTTTGTGGAATCCCACCACATCTCCCCGAGTCTGTTGCGTAGCTTCTTGATCAGCTCGGATTTTCTGACCGCGGCTATGAGATAGCTGGGAGAGTAGAGATCGTAGTCTGGCATTACGTGGTGGAGCTGCCAGTATTCTCCGGGTATGTCGAATCCGACGTATTCCTTGTAGAGCTTCGCGTATAATTCCGAAGCCTCATCCATTGTCAACTTTTTCTCCTGGAAGCTGATTTTCATCAGAGAGTTTGCCGCGTAGAAGGCGACGAAGAAGAGTTCCATGAATCTGCGTCGTTCCTGGACCTCGGCTACATGCTCTTCTGATAATCCGAATTTCCTTCTCAAGTACAGTCCATCTTCGACAAGGCTCTCGAGAAATGTCGAGAATATCTCGGCTACTCCGTGAGATAGTGATTCCCTATCCCAGAGTGATAGATTCGGGTCCACGGAAGTGGCATGCATAGCGTGGCCGAACTCGTGATAGGACGCTTCCATGTCAGTATAGGGACTGATCGGTTTGACAAGGACCCGCGCGTCGTTAGGAATCTGAACGAAGAATGCGACAGCGGAAGGAGTCTTCTTCGGTCGATCCTCAACATCAACATGAATCTTCTTCGTGTTGAAGCCAAAACGCTTCAGCTGACGAATGGGCATCTCGGCTGGATTGAACTTCGCAAAAATCTTGTCAAGGGGTCGGAATATTCTTCCTCTGAAATAGTAAAAGTCGTCGTAGTACTCAGGAGGTGCTTTCTTTATCTCACGTGAATAATCTTGCAAGGCAGCTCTGAAAGGCTTTCTAACTGCCGATCCTAGCTTCAGAACTAGCTCTTTGAGTTCGGGCAGAGTTATTCTTTCGCTCTCCAAATAGCTACGCAGGGGCGTTGTGCCATATTTCTTGTGAGTACTCCACGATTGTTGAAACATGGCTCCGATTAGGGGTCTTATTGCGGGGGTCTTTTTGATTAGATCGTCGTAGACCTGTTTTCTGCTCTTTGCATCCGCTGTTGCATTGAACTGTCGCCAGCTCTTCCAGTTTACAGGCTTCCCATGGAATCGCCTCTTCTTTGACACAACTTTCTCAGTCCTAGCCTTGTCGAGTTCGAGAGCGATCGGGGTCTTCTTGGACTCGGATGCGTCGCTAACGCATTTGAGGAAGAGCCTCCTCGGACGACGAGATGATGACAGGAAGAGTTCAGCGTGGGATGCTTTTTGCTCAGCAACACTCTTCATGAAGTTCTCGTCAAAATCGAGCCCATTGTACATCTTCCAGTTCTCGTGGCTGTAGAGAATGCTGTAGGACTCGTCTGCTATCGCCCAGGCGCTGAGCGGATAGGGGAGAGCCTTCATGGAAAGCCATTGTCGAAGGGCTTACGGGATAAGTTATTCGGCTACATCTTGAGCTGGCCGGAACGTCTCAGGGACTCGACCTGTCCTTGAGTATATCTGAACATGATGTCTCCTCGTTCCATCTGGAAGTCCCATGGAGCAACCAGTACGGTGTCTCCCATCTTGATCCAGACTCTTCGCTTCATCTTGCCACGTATCCGACAGACGCGAGTCACGCCGTCCGCGCATTCAACCAAAACTCTGTCATAACCGAGTAGGTTCTTGACCGTCCCGTACATCTGGCCTGGACCAGGAGTGAGCATCTCACTCAGGTTGGCTTCGCTCAGAACCTTGCGCTTTCCCATTTTCTTACACTAATACTGATTCCGGGGAATATTAAGCCTCTCAGATACTCACGGGTACGTAGACGATAGAACTTCTATTGCTTCCATTTTATGGAACAGCCGAAGGGTCGGGTCTCCTGTACGGCCGGAGTCTTGCCAGACAGGACTGAGTCTATTGCGTTTCTCAAGTCGTGACTCTTCACGTCGGCCGGGTTTCGATTATCGTCAATTCGTCCCTTGTAGCTGAGGACCCGCTGCTGATTGAAGAGGAAAATGTGCGGAGTGCAGATTGCACCGTATTTTCGGGCAATCTCCTGAGTTTCGTCCCGGAGGAACGGGAAGTTGAAGCCCTTCTCCTTGGAGCGCGCTATCATGTTTTCAAAACTATCTTCAGGATATCCTTCATCATCATTACTATTGATTGCAACTAGACTGGCTCCCTTGGGCAGATAGTCCTGTTGCAACTGCACCATTCGCGCCTCGTATGCCTGCACGTAGGGACAGTGATTGCAACTGAATACGATTGCCAGGGCTTTCTTGTCAGCGAAGCTCTTGAGAGAGTGCGTCTTACCGTCAACGCCCTTTAGCTGGAAGTCTGGGGCAATGCTACTGAGAGCTAGCCCAACGGATCCGACGGCGACCGGTAATGAAGACATTATTTCCTGAGTCTGAGGGAAGACCTTAGAAACCTTTCGACGCGAATCCAAACCCCAATCCGATTAGAGGGCTATAGACTAGCATGAGACTCTTTGTTGGCGTGTCCGGATTCAGCTATGCCAGTTGGAAGGGAAACTTCTATCCCAAGGAGTTGAGGAGCGAAGATTTCCTCAGCTTCTACGCCGGGAAGTTGAATAGCGTCGAGATCAACAGCTCCTTCTATGCACCTCCCAGCGCGGCCATGGTGAAATCCTGGGCCGGCAGAACAGGCGAAGATTTTCGGTTCGCGATAAAATCCCCGCGACTAATTACCCACACACTCAAAATCGGCAAGGGCGCGCCAGAGGCCGCGGATCGACTGAGTAAGACCCTCGATTTACTAGGAGGGAAACTTGGACCCGTGTTGTTCCAATTACCTCCGTTTTTCAGACAGGACTTGAAGACTCTCGAATCGTTTCTCACGGAGACAGCGGGTGTGAAGAAGAAGGTGTTCGAGTTTCGACACGATTCGTGGCTGAACGAATCGACCTATCAGCTCCTAGAGAAGCATGGTGCGGGTTTCTGTATCGCCGAAACCGAGGATATGAGACCAGTTCTCAATGTGACCGGAGGACTTCCCTACTTCAGGCTGAGGAAGGATGTTTACACGGCAAGTGATGTCGTAAAATGGACGGAGAAAATCCGGGACATGATCAAAGGCTCAGCAGAGGCGTTCGTCTATCTGCGCCATGACGAGACTGGCGAAAATGCCTCGCATGCGGTAGGGATAAGGGAAAAATTATCAGGATGATGACTTGGTCGGTTCTTTGTATTACGCTGTTTTCGCTGATGCCTTCTTCAGCTCGTCATAGTTCGGTTCCTTGCCTGGATCGTCGCTGACCCATTTGTAAGTCACGACGCCGTTCTGGTCCAGGATGAAGACACTTCTCTTCGCGACGGTGTATCCCTTCAAATTTCCAAAATCGTTGTGGAAAACATTGAACATTCGGACCACATCTCGGTTGTAGTCGCTGAGAATCGGGAAGGTGAGACCATTCTTCTCTGCGAAAGCCTTGTTCGTCCAGGGATCGTTAACGTCGATTCCTACGACCTGGGCATTGATCTTGTTGAACTCCGCGAGATCATCTCTTAACTTACACATTTCCTTGGTGCATACACTTGTGAAGGCCCCTGGAAAGAACGCTAGCAGAGTCGCTCCCTTGGGCTTCAATAGTTCCTGAAGACTGCGAGGCTTTCTGTCAGAGTCGGGGAGGGTAAATGTCGGAGCTTTTTCTCCTTGATTGACCATTGTATGATTCCTCTTCCGAGGCTCGGTCCCTCCGTCTTTCTAAACCTTACACCATCAACGTGATCGACGGGCATGCACGCCTAGTATCGAGGCGGATGCGATTCTAAAAGAAAAAAGGTTAGGGGAGCAGGATGCTGTGGTGGCTTCAGTCTTCGTTAGTTTCTTCCTTTTCAGCGCAGGAGGAATGGTGGTCGTTAGAACTCTCAGAGCTAGCAGGGTGAGCATGGACCGTGTCATTGTCCGTCTTCGTATCGTGGTGTGAGTGGAACGCAGCATTGTGGGTTCCCATCGCCTTTACGACTGCAACAGTTGTGTCCATCTGATTTTTCAGAACGCCCCACGCGTTACCCTTGTGCTGGCCGTTTCCGTTGTCGGATGGACTGGGGTCTTTGGCTTTGTCTTCGCTGCAAGTTGGGTTGGTGGGAGTCGTCGGTGTGGGGGTAGTCGGAGTAGGCGTCGTAGTATGGCTACCGTTGTTTGGGTTCGTTCCACCATTGTTATTGTTGCTTGTGCCCTGAGTTGAGGGCGGGTGTAATAGGAATGGGACCATAAACGCGCCGATGCCTGCTATGATGAGGGCTGCTGCTCCAAGTTTGCGTCTGCTTGGAATCATCATGTTGTCTTCTCTTCTCCCGATGTATTCGAACGTCCGTCTCGGTCCAAGGTATATTATACAACGAATTGAACACCAAAAAACCTGTCAATCCACGCTCGGCGAACGTCGAAATCTTTCAGGAACCGTTGGTGGATATCGGAAGCCGATATACTGTCACAGGATTCGAATGAAGAGGTAGAGAATCAGAATGTTGGGTATTGTCACTAGCAGTCCGATCTTCGAGAACTCGATCGAGCTGAACCCTGAGCCTCTGCTCTCGGCCGCTTCCAGAATGATGACATTGCTTGCTGCACCGAGCAGACTGAGTCCGCCTGCCAGAGTGCTCGCACCGGCCAACGCAACCCAGGCCTTGACGTTGCTGCCTGTGAATCCTGCGGCTTGCATCGCCTTGATGTAGACCGCGACGAATGGGACGTTGCTTAGCAGCTGGCTGAAGATCAGACTTGTCAGAATTATGACACCTAGAGAGACGACAATGTCTGACGGATTGAGTGCGGGTAGGTAGAGTAGCAATGATTGAAGAGCGTTCGAATCCCAGAAGCCCTGAACCACTATGAAGAGTGACATGAAGAAAATTATGATGCCCCAGTCCACGGATGCGAGGATCTCCCTCCGCCTCGTACTTAGCAAATAGACGATAGTCGCACCTAGCAGTGAGACTGTCCCAAGGTTTACGTTTCCCTGTACCCCTAACAGTTGCGCGACTCCCACAAGGAAGAAACCGACGACCACGATGCCCACTACGTACGCTGATAGCCTTGCTAGTCTTTCATCTTTGAGCGGTGGCAGCGGAATTGTCCCGAAATCTTCAGCGGATTTTGCAAGGTCCTTTCGATAGTAGAATCTGAGGATGAGAATTGTGACGACGAGTCCTATGATTGTTGGTGGGACTAGAAAGTAGAGAAAGTCGAGCATAGGGTTTGGAATGCCGCTTGACAGGGCAATGAGCAGGTTCTGGGGATTCCCAACCGGAGTCATCGCGCTACCAATTGTCACGCCGAGCGCGAGCGTCATCAACAAAACACTCGGTTTGATCCGCATCTGCTTAGAGAGCCCTAACATTATCGGGGTTGCTGTCAGGGCCAGAGTGTCGTTGACGAGAAAGGCTGAGAGAAGACCCATTCCAAACAACACCAATGCCAAAGCTCGTTGTGGGGTCCTGGCGAGCCTAATCATTCTCGCCGTGAGATATTCGAGAAGCCCTGACAGCTCCATAGCCGCAACGATCGAGAACATTCCGAGAAGGAAGAATATCACATCCAAGTTGATAGCCGCGTAGGCGTCTTGCAGAGGTAGTGCTCCTGAGAAGATCATGGCCACCGCTCCCGAGAGCATGATGGTCCAGATGGGAATCTTGAACCGGCGGAAGTTTCTCAGCGCGATTAGAGCGTAGACGACTGCGAAGATGCCTATCGGGAGATAGTGAAGTGAGGCCATATCGGGCAGTCCTAAAGACGGAGCGGTTGGATTCTGTTAAACTCTAGGTCATCCGGTACATCAAAAGACGAAACTTACACACACGCTCCTGTCAGAGTGGGTGCTGGATTGTACTGCACCGACACATTAGGATACATGACGCCGTTAGAATCCGAATAGAACACTGCTACGTAACTTGCACATCCCTCCGCCAAGTGGAAAACGCCATTTAGCGAAGTAGTGGGTGAGAAGTAGGTGTAGACGCCGCTCACGCAGGTTAGCTGAATTTCGGAGCTACCGGTCGAAAGACAACTTGCAAATTGGACGTATTGGCTAAGGGTCAAGAAATAGACGCCCACTGGCTGATCCGATGAATACGATGCGTAGTAGGTGAATGTATCTGGAACTCCGCCTGCCCGCCAACTCGTCTGGCTCATCGAACAGGGCCCGCCGCAGCTGTTCCACAAGGTGAGGGTCGGATGGGCGTTCTGTACATTCAAAGATTGGACCTGATTTGCCAGGAAAGTATTCTGGGATTGAAGCTGAACGATTTGGGATTGCAGTTGAGAATTCTGGGTTTGAGAGCTTTGTAACTGCGTATGGTATCCATTCGCCTCGTCCTGAAGTGCTGTTAACCTTGACTGGAGACTAACATTTTGGAAATAGGTAAGTAATAATGCTCCGCCGAGAATCAGCACCAGAAGGAGCAGCACACTAGCGAGATTCTTATCGTTTCGAAACCACCGGAAAAATGTGCTTTGCGGCGTCGAAATTGGGGCCGGATACAAGCTAGGCTGGGTCTGCTGAACAGGTGCACCGCAGATGTTGCAGAACTGAGCTGCCCACGGCAGTTGGGCACCGCAATGCCGGCATGATGTAGCCTGGCTCATCCTTTATCACAACAAAATCCAAGGGATTTCCAGACTAATTAAGCGAGCGGAGTTTCTGTAGATAACTCTCATGAACCTGGAGGATTCACGGTGCGCGGCCCTTGTGCTGCGCGTAATGGCTCCTCTATTTTGAACGTCTAGGGGTCTGAATCAGCTCAGAGTTCTTCCAGCATCTTCTTGGACCATAACAGCGAGGCTTCAGGCTTCTTCAAGAGCTTCTTGGCTTTGACCTTCTTTGGAGCCGAGGCGGCTTTGGTTACTCCCGGAATGAGACCCTTGTTGTGGAGGACTGGATGTGGCCCCGCCGGGTCTTGTCCCAGGCCTACTACCATGCCTTCAGGATCTCGCATCACACCGTTCTCGTAGAAGCCCCGGTGGCGACCTTCATAGTCGACGATGTTTCCCTCCTCGTCTAGCCAGGCAATGTTGTGTCCGTCGAAGTCTACGATTCGAGTATCTTTCAGAATTCTGTACCTAGCAGCTCCGTTCTCATCCCAGATAACATCGATCTCTTCTTCCTCGGCCTCTCGTGCGGGCTCTGATTCCATAATAGTCCGTTCCACTGAAGCTGTGTTTAGCTAAGAAGGTTATCCACACTCTTACGAGTCAAACAAGTAGAATTCGTCATATTGAAAAGACCTTTTGCTTAAAATAGCAGGAAGGAGGTATGATCTTCGATTATGTCGCGGGTTGCGGCGACAACTCATACTTGTCCTGTATGCGGCCATACGGGTCCATGCACCCAGTCCGCGGGCGAGACGGGCCAGTTCAGATATCACAACTGTCACGTCTGCGGTTCTACTTGGAAGGAGCAGAAGGTTCAGGATCCACCGGACAAGGACTCAAAGCCACTCCAGACAGCGTAGGCCGAGTTCGACTCCAAATTCCAACCCAGAAATACTAGTGAATGCTGCCTCATCTCGACAGCATTGCCTCGACCCAACCAGCGTTCAAAGGTTAATCGTCGACAGAGAACAAAGAACAAGAAGAGACACGTAACACGGAACAGCAGGAAGCCAAGTAGACGTCGCCTTCATAGACAGTTGTCAAAGACGTTTTTTGGGTAGGCTGTCATAGGCAGGACTCTGACCTCGGCAATCGCCCGTTCTACAGCAGGCTGGACGTGAACCGGTAGGACTGATGCAACAGTCTCGTTAAGGCGGGAAGATCCGTGCTCTCTCCCAGCTTCATCGATACCCAGCCCTCTCTGTCGTGGGGTTCGGGAGAACGTGACGCTATTCCTCGGCCGAGGACGTTCTCTTTGACATCTTGGGGCAGACGGACATCGATCCGGTCGGGACGATGGATATGAGCGAACGCCTTTCCTCCAACACGCAGTTCAACGTCATCTCGACCACTATCGAAGGCCTCGACGCCGGGCACGAGAAGCATCTCTCCAGTAATGATATCTAGCAATCCCATTGGGTTTCAGTCCAGAGCCCGTGGACTTATTTCGCTTCCGCACCTGCGACAATATCTCATTTCGAGAGCTCGACGGGGATGAAGCGCGACCTCAGCTACCTCGACCCGTCTCCGTCCGCGTCCGACGGCGCTTGGCGAAGGTGAATGTATCTCTTCAGGCGAGGCCAGCCGGTCTTTGCATACTTCAATCTCGCGCGGTCGTTCTTGACCCATCTCAACATGTGAAAGAAACTTCCCGCTCTCCTCTCGTCTCTATCGGGCAGAGGTTCGTATCCGAGATTCCTAATCTCGTCAAGATAGGCCGTTTCCACATTGTGTTGAGCGTCTCCGGAGATGATCGCGGTCTTGACCTTCTCTTTCCCGAACTTCCCAAAAAGTTCCTCCCGAGTGTCGTCGAACACAAAGCTACGGCAAATCTCGATCTCCTCCTCAGCCCCCAGTTTCATCTCTTGTAGCAGACGGAGGGTTACTTCCGTTGCTTTCTTGAGATAGAGTTTCTTTCGAAAATATGGGCTTTGGAAATAGTTGACTGGGATGATGTCGTAGTGAAACTCTCCTGTCTCTTTTCGGTGAGCACCGATGATGGCTCCGAAGAGCAGATCTCCGACGCCCGCATCGTCGACCTGAACTGTCACTTGTTAGACACGCTTCCTTGTTGGAACCGCAGGCTTACTTCAAGCTAGGACGATAAGGGTATTCCGGCAACCAGTAAGATATGTCGAAGGGAGATTCGACTACAAGAGGTCAGGAATCATGCGTAAATTCAACCCCACATGTAGGACGATGGGAGCACTACCTTGGCCAAAGACCTAGAAAGGGATGTACCCTACCCATTTGAGAAGGTTTGGGACGCAGCTTTACAGATTCTTCGGCAACCGGAGTGGGACCTCGTCAGAGCTGATAAGGGAACGGGTGGTATAGAAGTGAAAGTGGTCATGGACCTTCTCACTTGGAGTGAGACTTTCTACGTGAACGTGGCCAGAATCGACGAAAGCACTACCCGCGTATTCATGGGCAGGATCGGCCTCTCTCAGCCCCTAGACTGGGGCTTAGCCGGCCAGTACATTGATTCATTCTTCAACAGGCTTGAGATCATTCTACGGAGCGCAAGTTAGGTCCTTATGAAGTGGGCCTTTCCCAAGCGCTCTCATAGATCATCTCGTTCCGTCCCGAGTTAGAATTGTTCTAGGGTTTTCAGACCGGATCCCGTAGCTATCACAACCACACTATCCTTCCTGTCGATCGCCCCAGTCGCGTGTAGCTGGGGTATGGCTGCAAAAGTCGCGGCGCTGGAGGGCTCGACCAATAAGCCGTCTCGTTTTGCAACATCGCGCATCGCTTTGTGAATCTCCGCGTCTGACACCTTCAAGGCTAGTCCTCTGGACTCCCGGAGACTCCTGAGAATCCAGTTTCCAGCGAGAGGCTTTGGGATCTTCAATCCCTTTGCAATTGTGGTAGGCGATTTCCACTCCACGACGCCCATCCTTCCTTTGTTGTAGGCTTCGACTATTGGAGCGCACCCTTTGGATTGGACTGCGATGATTCGAGGCCTCTTGCGAATCCAGCCGAGTCTCTTTAGAATCTTGAACATCTTCCACATACCTACAAGCCCGACTCCTCCTCCAACTGGATATACGATGTAGTCTGGACTCTCCCATCGGAGTTGCTGGCAGATTTCAAGGGCCATGGTTCCTTTGCCGTCATGTCGGAACGGGGTTACGAAAGTTGAAGCGTTGTAGGCGCCTATGCTTTCAGCATCCTTCGCCGCATGTCGTCCGGCATCCGAAATCGTACCTTGGACCTTTGTGACCCGAGCCCCAAGTTTCCTCGAAAGCTCAACCTTGAGTGCGTTAGCATCTCTTGGAAGATAGATGGCGCAATGCATCCCAACCATTTGCGAGTAGAGAGCAAACGAGCAGCCAGCGTTTCCCTCAGAGGCTAGCACGAGTCTTCTGACTTTTAGTTGGGAGAGACGCGTGACGGCGAGGGAGGCTCCTCTATCCTTGAATGATCCAGTAGGGTTCCGAGTCTCGTCTTTCACCCAGATGTTGTGTAGGTGTGGGTAGGATCTTACCCGTCTGAGGGGAGTGTCTCCTTCGCCTGCTGTAACGGGAATTGTACCAGTTCTCACTGGCAGAAACATGTGGAACTTCCACATCGACCTAGCGTTATTCGCGAACTGCCGTTTTGAATAGTGAGACAGAATGGTCTCGTCCAGCACCGTGTCTAGCAGACCCTGACATTTTGGACACCTCCCTAGAGGCGCTTCGTCAGGGAAGAAGCTGTGGCACTCCGTGCATTGAAGACCGATGAAGGATTGTTTCTGTTTCAATCGGGCTCTCTTTCGCCTTAGTTCAGTTTTCGAGGATAAAGCTAGGTGGGGTTTATATCGAGATACGAGAATATCGTATTTCGATATATTGGTGCGAATATGAGCAAGGTCGTCACGGAACGAATGGTGAAGAGCTTCCTCGACCTCTTCGTCCTCGACCTACTCGATGACAGCCCAAAGCATGGTTATGAGATCATGAGAGAACTGAAGACCAAGACCGGCGCGAGGATCGGGGCGGGCACGTTGTATCCGCTACTCTACGAGCTTGAGGAGAGGAAACTGGTGGCTGGAGAATGGAACTCTCCCAACCGGCGGAGCAGAAGAGTCTACAAGATTACAGAGCCGGGCGCGAAGTACAAGAAAAACGGATTCAAAGGCATAGATCAGCTGATCCGATCCTCTAACTCCGACTCTAGCGCCTGAGCTCAGGGTCTCGTATCGGCGAGACGGCTAATCTCCCTCGGCTCGCCTATAACTGCTTCACAGAACCTGTCGCCTTTTCCCTGGCATGAGATTTCGATAGACTCACATCGGGTTCCGAAAATCTCTCCCACTGCACCGGTGAGGATTCCGCGTCCGAAATGACAGACAGGCGTCTTAGCTTTCCTGTTCCGAACTGATACTCCGTTCTTCCATCTTATTCTCGCGAACTTTTTAGTGGGATCAAAATCGATTATCTCCAGTTTTCCCCAGCCATCCAGGGTCCCGAGGCTGCTCGCTATTTTCTGTATGTCCACAGGGCTGTTGAGCCTGAAACCCGCTTTTTGGGCGAGGTGGATGTATTGGGCGCCTCCTTCTCTTCCGATCTCGTACTGGAAACTTGTGGCTGTAACGGGTCCGAAACTCTCTGTCAGCCGATCCTCGATGGAATGGATGAGTTTGACTGGTATGAGAAGAAATCTAGCTCCATAGGCACTCAGGGTCCCTTGTCTTTCATTCATAACGAGCTCCCTGCCAACCCCCGATTTGCCTTTCGAGCTCTTCTTCTTTGACAAGGAGACTCTCAAGCAGGGCCCTGCAATCGTCCTACTAATAATCTAGTACGGGATACATGCAGAAAGCCGCGGAAAGCATTCATGGACCACCTGCTTCTGACTATCTGTTCACACCCGAAGTATCTGTTCCGGCATGTTGTTTCGAAAAGTAGCTTCTGATCCTTGCTATGATACGGTTCCTCAGCGTGTTCTTCCGTCCTAACAGTCTGTTTTCCCAGTCGACCATGATCAGGAAATATGCTACTGGAATCAAGAGAGCGATCGAGAGAACAGTGGTGGTCAAATCTCCCCCGAAGGTTTGCGGGATCAGCTGACTTGACTGGCGAGCGACATAGAGGACAGTCAGTATCCAGATGAATTTGCCCGTGTACAGAGATAGTAGTGTTTTCGGTAGACTGTAACGAATCATCCCTAAGGGGATGAACGCTGTGTCGACTAGAGGGGATGCTGCGAATACAACGCCGACTAGAAACGTGCTTCCTCCAAGATATCTCCGGAGAGAATCAAATCTCTCAGGTTTCCCAATAGCACGTCTGGCCCCATATCCCAAGGCATAGCTCGCAAGCTTGCCTATGGTAGCACCGAGCGCAGCAATCGACGCGATTTCTATAATCCCAACTCCCTGAAATTCTGACCCGGGAGTCACGACCAATACGACGATGAAAAGGAGCGAAGGCGTTGGGACAAATGGTAAGACGTTCCCGATAATGCCGAGGAAGAAGACTAGCAGGAGAGGATTGCCGGCGAAGAATCCAGCAACCGAGGCGATCCAGTCGTAGAGGAAGAACATGACGCTAGGAGCAGTTCCTGTCGATAGTGATGTTTGAAAAGCTATCTGAACCCAGCCAATTCAGCAGACCCGGAGGCATAGGCTTCAAAAACCCGAAGCTAAACGAAGCATGAGACCGGAATGCCTCAGAAGGATGTCTACTCGAAGAAGATAACGGCGGAAGAGGAGGAGAAGAATTTCGTCCTCGTATTGAAAGACCGACTCTCATTCTTCCCAGAGGAAGGAGAGACATTCAGGCTCATCCAGAATGGCCAACCAAAAAAGGCAAAGATCGAATCGTACCCCTGCTCCTGCAGAGGACCTGACCAGCCACACTCTCACTATTTCGTCAAGTCAAAGGGTCTCAGAGCGGGGGACAGAATTACGATTCAACGGGACGTTAAAGGTGGCGGCCGCTACTTCTTGCAGGTTCAACATCACCCCCGTAGAACCTAGGTTATTACCAAGTCCTGATCGACTCGCGAACTGGCTGAACCGATGGTTCAAGTCGATCTACTTGGCGGAGTAGGAGAAATCGGCGGGAACAAGTTTCTCGTCGAAGACTCCGACTCCCGAATACTCCTAGACTTCGGAATGAGCCTAGGGGCGAGAGGGCAGTTCTTCTCCGAACCCTTCCTATCGCCCAGAGACAGACAAGGCCTCGTAACCCTCGGAATTCTGCCGGACATCCACGGGCTCTACAGAGACGAGGAGAATCCACCCATCGATGCCGTCGTCCTCAGTCACGCACATATCGATCACTCAATGTGCATTTCGCTCTTGAACAGGAGTATTCCTGTGTATTGTGGCGAGACGACTCTATCAATTCTCAAGACGCTCTCAGTGATGCGTCCTAGAGGTTTCGAGAACGATCTTGAAGGGATAGAATTCAAGGCCTTCAGAACAGGCGATAATCTCAGCTTTGGAAAGATCCAGCTCGAACCGATCCATGTGGACCACAGCATTCCCGGATCCTATGGATTCCTAATCCATACCTCGAAGGGAGCGATCGCCTACAGCGGGGATTTCAGGGCTCACGGCCCAAAGTCGAATATGACGAAGGACTTCGTTGACGCAGCGGAGAGGTCTGAGCCGGAGCTCTTTCTCTGCGAAGGGACCAATTTGGTCAGGGGAGATCTTCGGACCGAGCAAGAGGTTCTTGAGAAATCTGAACACGTTGTCAGAAAGACAAAGGGAGCAGTACTGGCCAGTTTCTCCTCAGCCGACATCGACCGGTTGAGATCCTTCCATCAAATTGCGGAAAAGAACGACCGGCTTCTGGTGGTCTCGATGAAGCAAGCCTACCTTCTCAGGTCCCTCGCCAACGACAAGCACCTAGAAGTTCCTGATGTGATCGGTGATCCCCATATTGCAGTCTACCAGAGAACCAAGAAGACGTACTACAATTGGGAGAAGGACATTCTCAGCGCTGTGACAGTAAAGACTTCGAAGGATATTCGAGAGATGCAGCCGAAGATAATTCTGGCCTCCAGCCCCTATGACATGAACGAGGTCTTGGACATCCAACCGGGTCCAGGAGGCGCGTACATCAACAGTAGCTCGGAGCCGTTCAACGAGGAGATGGAGATGGATCATGAACGGTTCACTAACTGGCTGAACCATTTCGGACTGCCAATGTACCAGATTCACAGCTCGGGCCACATGATGCCTACAGAGCTACGTGAGACGATTGCTCAGGTTAAGCCGAAGCGGCTGATACCTATCCATACTGAGCAGCCTGAACTGTATCGTCTGTTCGTGAAGGATCTCACAATGGTCGAGCTTGGAAGCAAAGGATCGACGGTCGAAGTTTGATTTTGGACTTGAGTCGAGTCTCAATGGGTGCTGAGGGTCGGCCTGCCATCTTGAAGGATGGCCGAAGAGTTACGGTTCGAACCTACAAGCCCTCTGATAGGGAAGAGCTAGTTTCAATGTATGCAAGTCTCTCGCAAGAGTCACTCAGATGGAGTATGCCTCCCTACAACCGTGAGAGAATCGAGCGCATGACTTCGGATCTGGAGAACAGAATAATTGTCTTAGCTTTTGATGGTCACAAGGTTGTTGGGCACCTTCAGATATCCCTCGCTACTAATGCCAGATTTCGAGGGACCGGCGATCTCTTCATCTATCTTCATCAGGATTTTCAGAATGCTGGGTTGGGTGCGGCCTTGATGAATGAAGGTATTGCGTTAGCCAGAGCTAGAAGGGTGCACCGGGTTGAGCTGACCGTAGTCGCTGATAATCATCGAGCGATTAGACTGTATGAGAAGGTGGGTTTCCAGCGGGAGGGATTGAAACGGGAGAACTACCTTGCAGAGGATGGGAAATATCACGACGAGATAGAGATGGGGATTCTCCTATGAACCCCAGCTAGCTTCATAGCTCTCGAGCCTTGAAATAGCGTGTTTCAACCTTATTTTCCGCGTCTAGGTCCATTCATAGCTCAGACTGGCGCGTCCGAGATGTTATCGAAAAATCGCGTCAGCCCTCGCGCGAGTTATCGTCCGGATTAGTTGTGTTTGTGGACTCGATGAGTCCGGGCTTTGCCATGCTTCCTTTTTGCCCTGGTTCTCTCTTCCTCGACGGTGACGAGGAGAGTATCTCCCCTCTCAAGGCCTAGGCGCTGGAAGTAGGACCTTGGTACGACTATTCTCACGTCGTCGCCTTCGTTGATCATTTTGACCTCCAATACACTGCTCATGCTATAGCATTCATTGCCCTTTGGTATAAGAACTGTGGACTGGTAAGGCAGTAGAACGATACCCTAGGCTATACAAAGTTGTCATTGGGAACGTCGATACTAAGATGAGTAGAATTGGTAGGTGCCGCTACTTAGCGGAGTAGAATTAGTAGAAATTTGCGACACCGCTCTAGGGTTTGACACCAAGATACAATCCCCGGCCCATTAGACCCTCGCTATCGAAGCTGACCTTCAAGCCCGCATCTCGGAACGCGTCTAGATGCTCTTCGTGGGTCCACAGACCGAGCGAGACCCTGTCAACCACATATTGGACCTTACTAGGAGTCCCGATAAGGTAGTAGTATTCGAACGCTGAGACAGGTCCCCGGACCTTGCTGATGTTGATACGCGCGATCTTCAGATTCGGCTTATCAACGAAGTCGGAACCAATGAGCCCCTTGCGGAAATTAGCCGGCGTTATCCATGGTTCCAGAATCATCAAACCCCCAGGTCGCAGATGGGCGGCCATGTTCCGGACGGCTCTTCTCATACGCGCCCTTGTCTTGACGTGTCCGATAGCGCTGAACAAGCACGTAATGACATCGAACTGATTCTTGAGCTTGAAACTGGTCATGTCGCCGCGGTGTAAAACGACGTCAGGGTGTTTCTTGCCCGCAATTCTTAGCATCTCCGGGCTGAAGTCCAGTCCCTCGACGCTGTAGTGCTGTTTCAGGTACGCAATGTGATTGCCTGTTCCGCACGCAACGTCCAGCAGATGGTTGCCGGGAGATTTCTTGTATTGATTGATTAGAGTCTCGATTGTCTCCGCTTCTTTCTGGTAGTCTTTGAAGTGGTAGATCTCGTCGTAGTAGTCTGCTAATTGTCTGTACATGCGCAAGGATCAGGAAGTGTTCAGACGGCTATCCAAGGGTATCCGGTTAGCTGTGGAGGGGGAGAGTGATGGATTCTTCGGGATGTACGAGTCCGATTGTTATGAGCTGAGTAATGCTCTCTAGGACTTGTACTCGAATCTCGGTGGGTGAGAGATTCTTCTCGGTAGCTATCTCGGTTGTGATCTCGTCGATCGTCTTTTCACCGGTGCTTCTCTCCCAGAGGTTGGCGATGTCGTCGCTTCCCAAGTATCGGGAGTTGGCCTCGTTGATCAGCACTACCTTCCCGTCCGGATTCTTCGCGATGTGCCCCTTCTTTTTGGGCTTGAACGTTGCCGGGTTGAATTCGATAGCGACAGGTTCCTGTGCGGCTTCCAAGCGCCTCCTGGCCTCTGGGCTCATCTTGTCCGGGGTCCAGGGCGGCTCCCAGACGATCTCGACCTCCGCCTTCTTCACGCCAGGGATCTTCTCGACCTCCGCCTGAACCTGGTGCATGAGGTATGCGTGGGCTGGACAGCCTACGGTAGTTAGGGTCATCCGAATCTTGACACTGTCGTCATCTATTGCGACTCCGTATACTAGCCCGAGATCTACAATGTTCACAGGAATCTCGGGGTCATAGCAGTTACGAAGTGCGTTCATTACTCCGTCCACTGTAAGAGATTCGGCCAATGGAGTGACCCCTGGAAAAGATATGTCCTCCCAGACTAATAGATATGTCCTAACTTCGGTTGGATCGTGAGGTTCCGCGGAAGAGCCTCTCACCGAGATCGGTACGAACGTCGCTCAGTGAATGAACACCCTCAATTGAGACATTGTCAGCTTTTTGTAATCCATTGGTTAACACGGAATCGACCGGTTTTGAAGTTCATTGTTGCTGGCGGGCTTAACATGTTCTCCAACTGGACACAGGTTCAGAGAGCCGCAATTGAAGCTGAGCAGCTTGGATACTGGGGATTCGTCCTACCAGACCATTACATGTGGGGCGCGGATAGAGGTGGAGATTCTACCTTTGAGACTTGGACTGCCCTGACATATCTAGCTGCGAAGACGGAGAAGATCCGGCTCGGGACCCTCGTAACTCCCATTCCTTTCCGCCCACCGGGAATGCTGGCAAAAACCGTGTCCACTCTCGACCTCCTCTCAAACGGCCGCACGATTCTAGGCGTCGGCGCAGGCTGGTCGCAGACAGAGTTTGAAGGATACAGCGAATGGAATTCGAACAAGATCCGAGTCGATAAGACTCGTGAGGGACTGGATCTTATTCTGAAACTCTGGACCCAGGACAAGGTCGACTTCAAAGGAAAATTCTACCACGCCAAAGGAGCAGTCCTAGATCCAAAGCCCGTCCAGAAACCTCATCCACCGCTACTCTTTGGAGGCATCGGTCCACGGATGCTGAGAATGGCGGGAGAACACGCGGACATTTGCATGATACCCGGCTTTCCCGGCGTTGATAATGCGAAGTCCCGCAAGATAGTACTGGATGAAGCTCACCGCCGGAAGAGAACTGGAAAGATCTCAATGGCCGATATGGCGCCTTTCCCGAGGGGTCCTCAGTCGAAGTACGAACGAAAGGAGTACCAGAAACATGTCGAGGCCGCGAGCGAGGCCGGCAGCAAGTACTTCGTTACATCATTTCCGGCTACAAACTATTTGGGTTCACTGTTGGATTTCGCTGAGAACATCATACCATCGTACGCCAAATAGCGCCCTAAAGAAATAGAGTTCTACCCCGATTGGATACTAATATTCGCAGAAGTCTGTGACGACAGACCCTTTTCAGAGAACTCGGCTGGTCATTAGACGACCGTGGCCTTTGCAACGGGCGTCAGATGACCGTTCATTGCTAGAATCTCGTTGTTGTTGAACGAGAGAGTCAACAGTACCGTTACAGAGCTGGTGGCGGTAATCTGGAATCCTCCATTGGGAATGGGAACTTTTAGAGTCCCGCTAGGAACAGTGTAGCTTGCGATCGTTCCACTGACGAAGTCGACTGTAACCGCGGTTACATTGAGTCTGAGAGAATCGTATTTGCCGGCGGAGAACTTCATCGTGCCGAGGACCTTCGAACCGCTCAGTACAGTGATCATATCCACAGTCTGCGATGAAATTTGCATCGGGTTCCAGCCACTAGCATCTCCTTGACCCGCAAC
>WNFB01000055.1_pt1 | contig 66900 bp, 54 predicted proteins | sample 5400501 | NCBI WGS metagenome assembly WNFB01 (sample SAMN13153341, study PRJNA577476) | soil metagenome | isolation source: 200 cm saprolite under Douglas fir tree site 2 hole 1 | place: USA:California | collected 2015-04-18 | reverse complement strand
CGAGGGACATGTCAATCGGCTCAAATTGATCAAACGGATGGGCTATGGGCGGGCAGACCTCCCTCTCCTGCGCCAGCGCGTCCTCCACGCGTTGTAAGTGACACAGAGAGAAACCACCTCACATCAGAGTTCCATCATGGGTTACGCACGCTCGACTGTCTTCTCTGGCAAACGACTCTCTCTGAGAGAAGGGGTCCTCTGAGCATTCCAGAAGGGCATTCTCCTCTTCTCGTGCTCGTAGAGATTCGCCATAATCGTGCTCACTGGTTTGCCATCAATGGACAAGAGGCCATGAATCACCAGTTCTCTTTGCTTCCTTCTCAAGCAAGCAAGCGAGCGAGCGAGCGAGTTTCACCAAGATGGCGGAAGAGCCTACTTTCTTCGGAAATAAGTGGCGTAATCTTGTTTAGGTCACACCGATGACCAGACTCTCCCGTGCAGCCTTCACTTTGCATGAACAACTGCTCTCAGAGGCATAAACCGACCGTTTTGAGGCACATCTAGGCCACTGAGCCGAAGAAAACCGGTACCAATGAGCAGCGAATCGTAAGGAACTGAAGCCAGAAGGCTTTTGCGACTCGTGGTCACATTATGACCTCAAAATTCGTCTCACGGTCATGGAGTCCCCCAAAAGCTCTCCCTTACCCACAACTGAAAAAGGGAGTTGAAGGCTCTGCCCATTCCACCGCTCACAGCGTCCACACCTTAGCATTGCTGTATACTACCTCGGTTGGGTTACCGTTGGTGGTGAATGTATTGGCCTCTACACCAATGTGCCCTTGGCTATAGGTACTGTCAATTACACTGGTGATTTGCTGTTGGTTTACATACACCGTGATGTGGGTACCTTGTGCCACTACAGCAACAACATTAGTTTGGTTTAAACCCTGTTTTATTGCCGCACTGGTGCCGCTTTGCAAGTCCTTAACACTTGCTCCGTTTACTATGTCAAGCTCATAAGTTTGATCATGATAAACATACAAGTCGTAGTATTTGTTTGAAACAGAACTCATCACTCGAAAGTCGATGCCTCCGCCGTCGCCTTTGATAATTTGCATTTGTACTTCAAAGACGAAGTCTTTAAGGACAGTTAGCTCAGCCATACAGTAATCGCCATACCTGGGATCCGGTGCAATGGTGTGGTAAGCTCCGCCTTTAAAGATGCAGTTTGGCAAAGTCTCGCTCCACCCGTGCCCTTGGGAATTATCTCTCAAGGGATCAGAGAAAAGCAATGTTCCCCTATGGGTATAAGGGTCACGCAATGCGACAATGGCGTTGGCAGTTGCGGTGGCATTAGCATTAGCATGGGCAGTGGCTAGTGCGGATATATGTGATGCTCTTTGGGACTCTGAACGCTGAAACATCACAAAAACACCACCGCCGACAAGTATGAGCACGAGGAGTACTACGCCGACGATCACACCGATGCGGGTGCTTTGGCGCTGCGGTGGAGGAGGAACAGGCGTTATCGGTGCCATCGGGTAAGGAGTGTGCGGGTATGGTGAAGGCGGATTGTAGGGAGGGGGTGGGGGTAGAGGCAGTGCTTCCCCATAAGGCTGTGACCCATACCCGGTTGGCGGTGTCTGCGGCGTGGTCCCATAAGGTGATGACACAACGGTAGGAGCGTCCGGTGCCGTGCCAGTGTTGGAGTAGTAGTAGGGTGTAGCAGCACCGCACATAGGGCAGTTTGCCGCTCCCGGAGGGAGTGGAGTTCCACAAGTATTGCAGTTCATATGTGGACCCTCCTAATGTCTCTTCTCTTGAACCAGTTCATTTGTCAGCACGAACACAATACTCGGCTTTTATTAAGTATACGATGGCAACTGGTTATTTTGAGCTACGAATTTGGGATGCGCGACGGTGTCTCAGCTTGTTTATGGCTCTCATGACCCGGACCCTCTCTAGGAAAGGGATTGTGCTCGAAGAGGTTGGGATCCAACAACTGAGCTGCTACAGCCATGCCTCCCTGGTAAGGTGCAACGGAAAAAACAGTACTTGGCTTCCTTCTCCCCCTCTGCTTACGGACAAGCCTCATTGGATCAGGGAGTCTTGTGCAAAGTGCCTACTTGCTCTATACTAGAGGTAGGGCAAATCAGCAAACAGAAAGTCCCTTCTGTCTAGAGAATACCACAAAAACACATGAAAAACTACTCTGAAAACGTCAAATATCTCGACAAATTCACTGTACGAAAGGTGCAGGAGACTGTAGCCACGATACTGATAGGGCAAAAGAAGCCAGTCCCTGTTTCCCCCTGTCTCAGGCCAAGTTTGCCGTCATTGGGGAAAAAAGAGGAGTCGCAGGAGACCTTTGCGGTCGCCCCACGACTCCTTAAAATAATCAACTAACTACAAATTTGCTCTACGGTTCCCGCACTACAAGAAAGCACTCCTTGCCGCACTACGAGTGAAGACTACATAGATTGATTTGGATGCGTTTTTCCGAGGGCTTGGTTGCCCTCATTCAGTATAACGGGGTGAAAAAGTAAAGGTAACATAGGCTAGAATAAACTAGACAAACGTACGCTTCTCCCTTACACTAATAACGAACAAATGAGTGGAGGTCGAAACGATGCTCACCGGACAGATTATTGTCAGGGCAGCCACCGCCGAAGATATCCCTTTTATGCGAGCAATGATCTGGGAAGCTATGCTCGCTTCGCCCACCTTTCTGGCCCTACATGGCGTTGAAAACCTGCAACAGCTCGAAGAGGATAACTGGAATAGATGGACAGAGCGATCCGATCCCGCCTTTGTAGCCCTCGATGTTGGTGGACGCAAGCTCGGGGCAATCACTGTCAAACCCGACGATCAGGATGAGCTGGTCAGTGGCTGGCGGATTGGTATCGGAGTTGAAGCCTATGCACGTGGCCAGCACGTTGGGCAACACTTGCTAGAACGGGCCATAGCATTCGCCAGGGATATGGGAGCCGAATATATCAACCTGTATGTGGACGCAACAAATACCCCGGCGATTGCTCTCTACCGCCGCACCGGCTTTGTAGTAGTAGGGGAGGAGGATCATTTGATAGAGATGCGTATACTCGTTGACGAAACGAAATGAATAGAAAGACGAATCGACCCGATGGCCTGCGTCGCCCGTTGTAGCTGATTTCGTACGTGTCGTCCGGCGGCGCGGACGTGTCATAGATAGTAGTTCTATCTGCCAGGATTGCTCATCGTTGTTCTAGCTCCCGCGTTCGTTCTTCACGGATTTTACGAAGAGTCTCTACGGAATCTTCGAATACTAGCCCTGGATGAGCACGCATGATCTCCTCACGGAATAGTAAAAGTTCATCCACTGCTGTATGGTTGAGTGGTTTATGTTGTCTCTGTTGGGCGTCATTGTATTGCTGCATGGCCCTGGCTTCACTTTCTTTCGCTCCCTAAAGAATGGTTTCGATTTCTCCGCATTGTATCAGCTTTATAGTCTGAAGTAAACGATGCTTTTGTGTAGGGTAAAAACACACAGAGATGATATACTGAAGAAAGCTGTTCTGTAGTCTGCTATCATCAAACATGAGCTTCGAGGGATAACGATATGGTAAGCAGAAATGATTACATCGGCAAGTATCGCATCATCGCCGAACTTGGTGGTGGTGCATTTGGTCGTGTCTATAAAGCCCAACACACCTTTTTGACCAATCGCATCGTTGCGATCAAGTTGATGCGTGCTGTATCTCTTGATTCTCCCCAAGAACGTGATCAGTTTCTGCAAGAAGCTCGCATTCTCGAACTACTCAAACATCCACGTATTCTACCCATCATTGATGTTGATATACATGAAGGCTCTCCCTATCTCGTCACAGAGTTTGCCTCTAACGGTTCTCTGCTGGATCGTCTCAAGCATTTAGGTAGACGCCCATTGCCGATCCAGGAAGCTGTAGCCATCCTTTCACAGATAGGGCAGGCGCTTCAACACGCTCATCAGCAGAACATTGTGCATCGTGACCTCAAGCCCGAAAACGTTCTGTTCAATGACAAAGGTGAAGTGCTTCTCGCCGATTTCGGCATCGCTACTATGCTAGCTTCAGCCAAAACAGGACTGGTTGGTATTGGAGGCACTCCTGCTTATATGGCTCCAGAGCAGTTTGAGGGCATGGCCAGTATCAAGAGTGACCAGTATGCCCTCGGATGCATGGCCTATGAACTTATGACAGGCCGCAAACCATTTATTGTTCCCAATCCTAGCATCGAGGCTATGTGGTATCACCACTGGATGGTACCTCCTACTAGCCCAACACAATTCAATCCATATCTACCCCCTCACATTGAGCAAGCTATTCTCAAAGCAATGGCGAAACAGCGTGACGAACGCCATGCTGATATCAAGGCGTTCATTTCGGCCTTGTTTCCACTGCCACCCCCGCCAGTTATTCCTCAAACGCCGAGGCCGACTCCGGCACAAGTGAGTAAGCGAGGCAAGCAACTTCGCGTTGATGTTGCCCAACTGACGGATGTTGGCCGTGTACGTGAAAGGAACAAAGATAATATGGCCTATGTCATTCCTCCAGATGCAGAGGTGATGGCAAAGAAGGGTGCGTTGTTCATTGTGGCAGATGGTGCTTGGGAATATTCAGCAGGAGAAGTGGCGAGCGAAATTGCTTTAGACACTGTGAGCGATGTGTATTATCAAGATGAGAGTGATGATGTCACTGTGTCGTTAGTACATGCGATCAAACGTGCAAATTCGTCGATCCATCAACGAGCAGCAAAGAACAGGTTACGCAGGGGTATGAGGACGACCTGTGTTACAGCGGTGCTACGTGGGGATATAGCCTATATTGCCAATGTTGGTGACAGCCGTGCTTACCTGGTGCGTGGTGGCGATGTCAGGCAGGTTTCACAGGATCATTCTTGGGTGGCTGAACAGGTGCGAGCCGGTTTATTGGCGGAGGATCAAGCTCGTACCCATGCACAACGCCATGTGATCACCCGCAGTTTGGGCACCCAAGCTGATGTCGAGATAGATATCTTCGCTGAACGTTTGGAAGAAGGTGACTCACTGGTGCTCTGTAGCGATGGCCTCTCTGGCCTGATTAGTGACGAGGACCTGTGCACGATTGTCAGTCAGTTTGTGCCACAGGAGAGTGTCTACCATCTGGTAGAACGAGCCAATGAGAATGGTGGTCATGATAATATAACTGCTATTGTTGTGCATGTGCAGGAAATTGGCTACGAACCACCGATGAAACGTGGTTCTAGATAACACTGTATTAGCGGTTGCACCAGTATTTCACGATGTTTGATCCTGTTGGCGGATTAGGTGTTCCCGCCCGGGCGTCTGCCCCACCCCCTGGGCGCGATAAATCTGGCCCCTACGGACGCGACATCGCTTCGCTCGTCTTTCCAGGGCTATTCGCCAATAGTATCATGTTTTGAAAGGTAGGAGAACAACGATGTACTTCAAGCAGCTCGTCAAAGAAGACCTGGGATGTGCCTCTTACATTGTCGGCTGCCCCAATGCAGCCGTCTGTGCAGTCGTGGACCCTCGCCTGGACATGGTAGACGACATTCTGGAGTTAGCTGCTGCCAGGGGCATGCGAATTGTGGCAGTGATCGAGACCCACAACCATGCCGACCACGTCTCCGGCCACGGAGAGCTTACGCGGCGTACAGGGGCGCCCATCTACGTGCATGAGCAGGCCGGAGCAGAATATCCCCATAAGAAGCTCAAAGACGGCGATGAGATATGGTGCGGTGTGGTGAAGTTGCGTGTCATCCATACACCTGGACATCGCCCGGAGCATATCGCATTAGCCGTCTCCGACACAAGCCGCTGTGATGACCCGTGGCTGGTGCTGACGGGGGATTCCCTCTTTATCGGCGATGTCGCACGCCCCGATCTGGCCGTACAGGGTGAGGAAGGGGCTGATGCGCTCTACGATAGCATCTTCAACCGCTTGTTGCAGCTCGAAGATGGCGTCGAGGTCTATCCGGCCCATGTCGCAGGCTCGTTGTGCGGGCGTGGCATGAACTCCAAAACAAGTTCGACCATCGGCTTTGAGCGTAAACATAATCCTGCAGTCACACCACGCCCACGGGAGGTTTTCATTCACGATATCAATGAGAATCTGCCGCAGCGTCCTCCCAACATGCTCAATATTGTTGAGCGTAACCGGGGTGATTATACTCACGATACTCCATCGTCGACCCCTATAGCCCTCACTGCCAAGCGTTTTCAACATGAGATGAAGCAGGGCGCGCTGGTGATCGATACTCGTTCTCCGATGCAGTTTGGTGAGGGACATGTCCCAGCAGCGTTGCAAGTCTACCTGCACGGCTCCGCTTTTGCTATCCGTGTGGGCTTCATTGTTTCCCCGGAACGTCGCCTGCTGCTGGTTGTGAACAATGAGCGTGATTTACGTGAGGCGGTGACACAACTGGCGGTAGTTGGCTATAACCAGCTGGTAGGTTACCTGGATGGCGGTATGCCGGCATGGCAGAAGGCAGGGTTGCCGGTACAGCAACTAAAACAGATTACGGTTGAAGAGTTGCACACTCACATCGGCGATTTCGCAGTTCTAGATGTGCGCGACCAGGGCGAATGGGATGAAGGGCATATCAAGGGAGCTGTCCATATCCCCTACTACTTTGTCGAGCAGCGTTTGCAAGAGCTTGATCGTGCGTGGCCGCTGGCTGCGCTTGCTGTAATATGTGCCAGCGGCCAGCGCAGTACGCTTGCCTGCTCAGTACTGCAAAGGCATCGCTTCACCGAGCTTTGCAACGTTGTAGGCGGTATGGATGCCTGGTATGAAAAAGGATTTGAGGTTCACAGGGACTTATCCAGCCTGTAACTCTCCGAGCTTCACATTAATTGTGAGTTGCTGAGTACCACGGTAGATCCTTACTGAAACCGTATCACCAGGGTTTTTATTGGCAAGGGCATCGGTAAGCGAAGACGTATCATTCACAGCCTGGTTGTCGATCTGCACGATGACATCACCAACCTGCAACCCTGCTTGAGCTGCAGCGCCATTGGAGTTCACGCTTACTATCAGCGCACCGTGATCGACGGATAGATTGTCTTGTGCAGCCGTGGTTGAGTTGACATCGGCAGCCCTGATACCTAAGGCTGCTCGTCCGGTATGGGTGACTTTCCCTGTAGCGATGATTTGCTCCGCTATGAGCTTGACCCGGTTCGAAGGGATAGCGAACCCCACGCCGCTAGCGGGAGCACCGAACTCGGGATCAATGGCCGCTAGCGTTGGAATACCAACCAGGTTTCCTTGTAGGTCTACCAACGCACCACCGCTATTACCCGGGTTAATAGGCGCATCTGTCTGGATGGTATTTGGCAGCGTTGCACCGCCCTGGCCTTCGGAGACCGTGCGTCCAACTGCGCTGATAATGCCATTGGTGACTGTTTGTGTGATTCCCAATGGGTTGCCAATGGCCAGTACTTCCTGTCCTACCTGCAGCTTCGATGAGTCACCCAGTTTTGCTACTGTGAGACCCCCTGCAGGTGGGGTAATCTTTAATATTGCCAGGTCATCGGAAGGAGCTGTTCCCGCCAACTGCGCGGATAGTTGCTTACCGTCAATAAGTACGACCTGTATTGTGTTTGCCCCATCGACGACGTGGTTATTTGTCACAATGTAACCGCGACTGTCAATGATGACGCCCGAGCCAAGCGCAGTGCCCGATAGTGTGGTAACGGTTACCTCCACCACTGCTGGTCGTACCTTTGCGATGACTGCTTCACGCACCGTTTCTATGTTGTTTGCGGTGAGCGCGGGTACAGTAGCTGTTGGCGCGGTTCCCGTCTGCAATGTTGCACTGGTCAGTGCAGTTGTAGTAGGATCGTTTCTACCGATTTGCCAACCTGCGAATAGGCCGATATTGAGAACTACGAGCAGCGCTGCCACAAGGACGACTGCTCTCAATGGGAAACGCCCACGCGGGGGAGTAGGCCGGGTCGGTGGCGTTGTCAAGGGATACGTCGACTGTTGTCGATGGGCCCGCTGAGCCTGAAAGGGTTCCGTTGGTTCAGAATTTGTGTCAGAATAGAGCATATACCTCTTTGCCTTTCTTAATTGTACAAGGGGCCTGGCACCTCTTGCAGATGCCAGGCTCTATTCTAAAGGAGAATACCTATGTGTTATGAATATTGTGCCTGAATATTTTCAAAGAATTTGCAGAGAAGTGTAAAAATCTTGTAAGAATATATAAAAGGATTTTTGGTCTGTGTCTTACCAGGGTCTTACAGAAATTTTACAATTTGCTACAGTCTTCTTGATCTTTTAACGGTATGCTATGATGCGAATAAGATAAGGGTAAAAAGGAATGAAAATTCTTATCATTGAGGATGAAACGAATATCGCACATGTCATTCAGCTCTACCTGGAGCAGGCGGGTTTTACGGTGCTCACGGCCAGCGATGGTGTGGCCGGCTTGGAACTACACGCACGCGAACACCCCGACCTTGTCATCCTTGATCTGATGTTACCGGCGCTTGATGGTATGGAGGTGTGTCGGCGCATTCGTGCGTGGGCCAACACTCCTATTCTTATGCTCACGGCACGCCAGGGTGAAGAGGACCGTATCGCCGGTCTGGAGCTGGGTGCCGATGATTACCTCGTCAAGCCGTTCAGTCCTCGCGAAGTCGTGAGCCGAGTAAAAGCCATCCTGCGCAGAACCGCTCAGTCCTCGATGATGGGTACTGAAACCAGGGAGGCAGAGGGGGTGGACAAAGCAAAGACGACGGATGAGGAATTGCATTTCAATGGACTCTACATCAACATCCCCGCTCGGCGCGTCGAAGTCAATGGGCTGCGAGTGACTTTAACCGCCAAAGAGTTTGATCTCCTCGTGACGCTTGCTTCGGCTCCGGATCGCGTGTTCACTCGTGAAACGCTGCTGGATCAGGTCTGGGGCTATACCTATCTTGGTGATGGACGTACCGTCGACGTACATATTGGCACCCTGCGTAAAAAGATGGAGGCAGTAGTAGGTGCTCCACAGCACATCAAAACGGTCTGGGGAGTAGGCTACAAATTTGAACCTGCAGGAGATGGCTGATGAAACGTTGCTTGCGCCCAACAATGAGTTTGCGCGTGCAGCTCATACTCAGCTACCTTGGGGTAACGCTGGGCGCTATCATCATATTGGTCATAGTCATCACATTTGTTGTACAAAACTACTTCTACAGTAGTGAAAGAGACTTGCTGCGTACACGGGCCGCGTTTTCGGTACAAAGGCTAGTAAAGCTCTATAATGCCGCTGGAAACAGTTGGGACTTTCTAGCGGATATAGGCCTGAATAGCCCGGATCTCCTGGTGGTGGTAGATTCTAATGACCAGGGGCATATTGTCCCTTCGGCTGCGGATATCAAGCTGAGCAATCCCGATGTTCCGGTGGTTCAGCAAGCCCTCCAACAAGCGCTTCATGGACAAGAAGTGGACGGAGATTTACATGGAGGTGCCGCCAGCGGAACGTTCTCAGGACAGTATGTTGCTATGCCAGTGCGCGATAACGGGCAAATTATCGGGGCAATGTTGCTTGGGGAACCGGAGTTATACCCGCAAGGGTTTTCCCCCAACGAGTTCCTGGTCAGTGTCAATCAGGCCATCCTTATCACCAGTCTTGGTGTCGCACTGGTGGTGTTCATTTTTAGTCTCATGCTGGCTCATAGCTTGACCAGGCCGCTCACGGCGCTCACGGCTGCTGCCGAGGAGATGAAACGTGGCAACTACGGTGAGCGCGTCACCCCTCCCGCGTCTGAGGATGAATTAGGCAGGTTGGCGCTGACTTTTAATGCTATGGCCGATACCATTGAAGCAGATATCACTGAATTGCATCGCCAGGAACAGGTGCGCCGTGACCTGATTGCCAATATTGCTCATGACCTCATTACACCGCTAACCGCTATTCAGGGTTTGAGCGAGGCGCTTGCCGACGACGTGATTAATGAACCGAAAGCTCGCCAGGAGACGGCCCAACTCATAGGTCGCGAGGTGCAACGTTTACGTCGCCTGGTTGGCGATATGCAGCAAATGTCATCATTGGAGTCTGAGCATGTTCGGCTGGACCTGGCCCCACTTGATATGCACGAGCTGGTTGATGAAATGCTAGCGGTGATCGGGCCGGAATGCGAGCAGGCAGGTATCTCCCTGCACAATGAGATCGCTCCGACGACGCCCCTGGTGCTGGCGGATGGCGACCGTATTACGCAGGTGCTGCTCAATCTGCTGGACAATGCCCGGCACCATACCCCTTCGGGTGGTGCGCTGACTATTGGAGCGCAAGTCGAGGGGAAAAACCTGGTCGTCTGGGTAAGTGATACCGGGACGGGTATTGATCCTGCTGATCTCCCCTACATTTTTGACCGCTTTTATCGTGCAGATCGCGCGCGTTCTGGCTCAACAGGTGGCAGCGGCCTGGGTCTTTCTATCGTCAAGGCTATCATTACGGCTCACGGTGGCACCATCCACGCCGAAAGCACTCCGGGTGAAGGAACGTGCATCCTGTTTACGCTGCCGCTTGCACCTTCCTACATTGATTAACTCGCGTGCATTTTCTTCGGTTGTCCTGGAGTTCTCTTCCAAATACCTGATTCTCATCCTATTCCCACAGCGACGATACCCGTCATGGTGCCGATGAAGATGCTTCCCAGGGAGAGCGTCGGCGTCGCGAAACGCGATGCTGTGCCGACGGAGAGCGTAGCACGCACCTCACCTGTTGCGGCGTTGAGGGCATAGAGCACACCATCACCGGGATCGAGGCTATAGACGGTTTGTCCTCCTATGACTGGTGAGCCGGTCACTTGTTGAGGCGCATGCCATCCAACGACGAGGTGCGTTCCTGCTTCGAGCTGGAGCTGTCGCAGGCCATCGTGGCAGGGAATGAAGAGAGACTGACCACTCACAGCAGCTCCGCCGTAGGCACTGCAAAGAGCGATCGTCTGGATTTGTCCACCTATTCCTCCCAGGTGGTCTGCCCGCAAGACATAGCCCTGGCCTGACTTCCCGTCGGCATATATCAAACCATTGGGCAGCAGGACTGGTCCCATCGAGCCGAGATCGGCATCTGACGCATTATCGCTCTGCCAGCTCTGCGGTGCAAAGCCATCTTCCAACTGGAGCGTGGGGGACAGACGTAAGATGGAATCACTGTGATCCCAGTCCCCTTGCGTGGCTGCGCCATTGCCGACTGCGACGTAGAGGTTCCCTTGAGCGTCTATGACTGGTCCAGGAGGAGCCCATATGCCTCCCTCACGCGTGGTCGGAACCTGGTACGCGAGCAGCGCTCCTGTCCCATCGGTGTGCGAGGCAACGACCCAGCCATGGTAGTCGCCACAGTCGCCGTATAGCCCACCGAAAGCAATATAAACGCTGCCCCCAGAGAGGGCCAGGGCAGCACGTTGCTGATGTGTTTGTGGGTCCATTCCGGGAGGATCCACCAGGCGGCGGACTTTGATGTGTCCTGTTTTGACATCCACGCCGACGAGCACATGGGCAGGTCCCTGAATCTCTGCTACAGCGAAGACCAAACCCGTCTGCGGATCGTAGACTGGCGTGCCGGTTATGCCCAGGGGATCAATATCGCCACACGGCAAATCTGAGAGCGGCACCGGGGTTCCCACAGAGGTGTGCCATTGTACCTGCCCAGTCCGTGCATTAAGTGCGTAGAGGGTATCGTTTTCCGTCGCCACAATCACCTGTCCATCGACCACGAGTGGCTCAGCATAGACCGCTCCGTCGAGTGGATGCTTCCAGAGGCTCGTGAGGTGGGTAGGATCAGGCACGCCTGCTACAAACCCTGTACGAGCATTGTTCTCGTGGTACATGGTCCAATCGGCACTGGTCAGCTGAGCAGGCGTAGCAGTGCTCGGTGGGAGCGTAACCGGCGTGATATGTACTGGCTGAGGTGCTGGGACGCTCCAGAACCGAATGAGCAGATGAATCTGGTGACGCTGGCTATAGAGGAGGCTAGCCAACAGTAGAATGACGACGAGCAAAATCGTCAGGATGATTCGCCCGCGTTGTGTGAAACGGGGCAGGTGTTTCTTGGTATCGTGCATTTTGTTCGGTTCTCTCATCAGTATAGCATAACCTGTGTTGGTGTCAGAAGCCATCCAGTCCGGGCATCGAGTGCAGTGCCCCGAGAGAAGCACATCAAATAGATGCGCTTTTCCAGGTAATCTACTCTTTCTTAATTCTATCACCTTCCTTCCAAATTATGACTGGATTCCAGACAGGTTCTACCCAAAAGTCAGATATTGTTGGCGAATTCAAGGACGAGGTACGCGGGCATACCTGTCCCCCAGACAGGGTTCCACACGGGCCCACCCCGCACTACACCGCCACTCTCGCCCCTACGGATACGGACGCCATTTCGCCAACAATATCCGGTTTGTGGTGGAACCTTGTCAGATACGAGGGGTTGACACCACCGCCTCCTTCCTTGTATATTTAAAGTATAGTTGCTATTGTAGATCAACTAGGTCAACAATGTTCAAAAACTACGGAGCCATCATCATGAGTAAGAATATTGGACGAGCGATGACAATACTATCGTGTCTGCTGATCCTGAAGGAGTGATACAACAGGCCCCAATGTATATAGAGGCACCGTAGCCTCAACACCAGGAGACTGCCAAGACAGTCTATGGTCATCCCCACGCAAGAACCAAAAGGCATTGACGCCTGGAGCACGGAGACGAGTTATCTTGCGACCAGGTGTAGGTGTCTTATGCTGCATTCACGATGAAGTGAGATAGCGACTTCGGTAGAGCCCCGATTTATCGTGGGCGGGCTAGCTCCCTAATGTGATCCGCCAAGAACATGCCGTAGCTCCCCGATTTATCGTGGGAGACAGAGAAAGGAATCCAGCATGTCCGATCATGAAGAGACCGAGAATAATCTGATTGGTTTAGGGACAGGTGTGGGAAGCAAGGTTGAGCGTGTCAAGAGCGAAAGCAATCACCTGCGTGGACAGATAGCTGAAGAACTGGCTCAAACTGCCACTTACTTCTCCGAAGCACAGGTGCAACTTATCAAGTTCCATGGCATTTACCAACAGGAGAATCGCGATGTACGCCAGACAAATAAGGCGGCTGGTATGGAAAAGGCATATCAGTTTATGGTTCGCTCACGTATTCCTGGTGGTGTGCTGACTGCTGAGCAGTATCTCGTTGAAGATGACCTGGCAGGATGCTATGCAAACGGCACACTCCGTATCACGACACGCCAGGGTTTCCAGCTCCATGGCGTCATCAAAGATGATTTGCATCCGACTATCCATGCTATCAATGAAGCCCTACTATCTACATTAGCAGCGTGTGGCGATGTGAATCGTAACGTGATGGCTTGCCCTGCGCCCGTAGCCAATCGCGCACACGCACAGGTTCAAGAAATTGCTCATCAAATCGCAATGCACCTTGCTCCACGCAGCCATGCCTATCACGAGATCTGGATCGATGGCGAACAGGTAGAGACTGTGAAATTACCCGAGGAAAATGAAACCGAGCCAATTTATGGTCCGACCTATCTCCCACGCAAATTCAAGATCGGTGTCGCGTTTCCTGGCGACAACTGCATTGACGTTTACACGCAGGATATTGGCCTGGTGGCTTGCCTCGAAGGCGAAGAACTGGATGGTTTTACAATTCTGGTCGGCGGCGGTATGGGTATGACCCATGGCAAAACTGCAACCTTCCCACGCCTGGCCACACCACTCTGCTATGCTACAGCCGATGAGGTTTTGCCGGTTGTGGAGACAATTGTGACGATCCAGCGCGATTTTGGCGACCGTCAGAATCGCAAGCATGCACGCATGAAATATGTCGTGGAGGAACGCGGCGTTGCGTGGTTCCGTGCTGAAGTAGAGCGCAGGCTAGGTCACAGCCTGCAGGACCCACATGCACTTACCTGGCATGATGCCCAGGATCACTTAGGCTGGCATGCTCAAGGCGATGGCCGTTGGTTTCTCGGTCTCTTTGTTGAGAACGGGCGGGTCATAGATAACGATACTGCACGCATGCGGACAGGTTTACGGCATGCCGTCGAGGAATTCCGACCGGGTATTCGCCTGACTCCGCAGCAGAACATTCTCTTTACTGACTTGGCCGAAGCACAGCGAGGTCCATTGACGGACTTACTTAGCTCATATGGCATACCTACAAATCTCGCTGAGATAGGCACGCGCCGCTTCGCTATGGCATGTCCGGCCCTACCGACCTGTGGATTAGCACTCGCCGAGGCTGAGCGAGTACTCCCCACGATCATACGACAGATTGAGGCTGACCTACAAGCAATGGGCCTGGCTGATGAGCCTCTGAGCGTACGCATGACGGGCTGCCCTAATGGGTGTGCGCGTCCCTATATGGGAGATATCGGTATCGTCGGTCGCACAAAGGATGTTTACAACATTTATCTTGGTGGTGACATGCTCAATACACGTTTAAATACGCTCTATGCTGCCTCTGTCCATCTGAAAGATCTGGCCGCGACTGTACGTCCTTTGTTAGCTTTGTGGCGAGATGAGCGGATACCTGGCGAGAACTTCGGCGATTTCTGCTACCGTGTCGGCATGGAATACCTCCACGCAGAGACAAAAGTGTATGCCTGACAGGAGATCGGCACATCCAGATCAATCGAGGAGACAATTTCATGCCGAATTATTATCCCATTATGCTCGATATACGCGGCCGTTTGGCCATAGTGGTTGGTGGTGACCGTGTAGCGGCAGAAAAGGCAGCAGCACTGTCTGCGAGTGGTGCTCAGGTGCGTGTGTTGAGCCAGGAGTTGTGTGATGAACTTTTTTTGCTGCAGGCCGAGCAGAGGAGCATCACGCTGCAGCAGAAAGCTTACGAGCCCGGTGATTTAGCCGGCGCTTTTGTGGTCATTGCTGCAACCAGTGATCCACAGCTCATACAGGCCATCTGGGCTGAGACTCAGGAACGCGGGCAACTGGTGAACATTGTGGATGTTCCAGAGTATTGCTCATTCATTATGCCTTCCGTCCTGCGGCGCGAGCAGCTGACGATCGCAGTTTCGACAGAGGGAGCCAGTCCCAGCCTTGCCAAACGGATACGCCACAGCCTGGAAGAAATCTTTCCTCCTGCCTATGGTCCATATTTGCGCTTAGCAGCGCTAGCACGGAGCTATCTGCGCAAAAACGGTGTTTCCTATGAGCGGCGTGATGACTTCTTCAGCGACTACTTCGCTTCGGATGTGCTCACCCAACTCATGACAGGGAATATCTCACAAGCTGCGGGAATAACGGCAGCGCTCCTGCAGCATTACAATATCGATGTTCCGGTAAGCGTCCTCGCAGGAATAGCCCACGATAAATCGGGGCTCTACAGAGGAAAATCATGTCAATAGTGATAGATAAGCAAACGAGAGGAAGCAAGAAGGTTCCAGAATCCCAAGCGCCGAGGGCGGAGGCAAGTTCGCGCCCCTACGGCAGGGTTTACCTGGTGGGAGCAGGTCCCGGTGATGCGGATTTGATCACCCTCAAAGGCCTGCGCTGCATTCGTAAGGCTGATGTCGTGGTCTATGATCGTCTGATTAACCCATCTCTGCTTGACGAAACACCCATGCAAGCCGAGCGAGTGTTCGTTGGTAAAGAACCGAGGGCGGAGGCGACCCACGATAAATCGGGGTCCTACGAGCGCCCCTACATGAAACAGGAGGAAATTAACGCCTTGCTCATCACGCATGCACGACAGGGACGCAAGGTGGTGCGTCTGAAGGGCGGCGATCCATTTCTTTTTGGACGCGGTGGTGAAGAAGCCCTGGCGCTAGCCCGTGCTGGCATCCCGTTCGAGGTTGTGCCAGGCGTCAGTTCAGCTATCGCTGTACCAGCTTATGCGGGGATCCCTGTGACCCATCGCGATTACGCCTCTTCGGTCACGATAGTGACGGGACATGAGGACGCGGCGCATACATCCTCCAGCGTTAACTGGGAGATGCTGGCCAGGCTGGATAGTACGCTTGTCATTTTGATGGGGGTGAGGACGCTACCACACATTGCGCAGCGTTTGCTTCATGGCGGTCTCCACCCTGATACGCCAGCAGCAGTGATCCAACAGGGGACTGTACCACAACAACGTGTGATTAAAGATACGCTTGTAAACATCGCTGAGCATGCTAAAACGGCCAGAATCAAGTCACCAGCAGTGGTGGTGATCGGCGCGGTTGTCGCACTAAGCGACCCTCTGGCATGGTTCGAGGCGACATACTCTGGCGTAAACCAGTTGATAGAAAGGTTTCAAGAGTAGACAAATGAAATTGTTAGTCAGTTGTATTTCAACGAGACATTCAGTCCTCAAAGAGCATTGGGCGGAGGCAAGCTCACGCCCCTACTCGGGCCAGGAGACCAGGACCGAATGCCCACTGACTGTTTTGGGAAGCTATGAGAAGCCCAAGGAAGATTTAGGAGGGGCGCTGTGTCTCATTGAGGATAGAGGAATTCCCCCACCCCGCGGACGCGATAAATCGGGTCCCTACTTGAAGACTGTCGAACTAAAAATGGCAGCTGGTATGGTGTCTTCCGAGAAAGGCGTGTTTGTAACTTCGTTTGGGAGTGTCCACGAAGTTGATGCTGATTTGGGTAACATACGTCAAGACGTGGTCAGTTCTCCGTTTTTCAATGCACTGCACTCAATATCCCGCACTCAACGAGGCTATCTTGTAGCAAGCACCGGCTTAGACCTCTTGTTGGAGTTCAACCGGGATGGGGAGATTCTCTGGAGCTGGTGGGCTACCGATCACGGTTTTGAGTTGATGCCCTCTGGTCGCCCTCGAGTGTTAGATAAATCAGCGGATCATCGTACGATCAAGTATGGGACGCTGAGCCAGACTACCCATGTAAACTCAGCAGCAGAATTGCCAGATGGCAGGATTCTGGCCTCGCTCTTCCACCAGGGAACAGTGATTGTCATCGACCGTGAAACTGGCACGTGGCAGGTTGTACTGGAAGGACTGGATCATCCGCACGCCGTGCGAGTGCTGGATGAAGGAATTCCCCCACCCCGCGGACGCGAGGGAATTGATACGCGCTCCGCAAGCTTCGCTGAGGGTCCCTACTTTACGGTAGCAGATACGGTTCATGGCAAAGCTTTGCTGGTGAGGATCAACAAAAATGGAGGACATGTCGAGGAAGAGATAGATGCTGGCACAAACTGGCTGCAAGACTGTCATTACGATGGTACCCACAATTGTTGGATACTCGTTGACGGCAAGAATTCGCGCCTTAGCTTGCGCCGTGGACGATCGGGCGAGAGAACTTTCGCCCAATTTGATTTCGATCCAGAATGGCGACTGTACGAAGCGCATATACTGTGAGGTATTTTAAGGAATTCCCCCACCCCACGGACGCGATAAATCGGGTTACCTGCCCCCCCGGCAGGGTGCCCTGTCTGGGGACAGGTATCCTACTTTGAAAGGACAAGATGTTGATATGACAGTAGGTTGTACTATATGGCTGACCGGACTCTCTGGCTCTGGCAAGAGCACCATTGCCCATCTCGTCGAGCAACGTCTCAAAGAACGTGGCGTCAAAGTCGAGGTACTCGATGGCGATGTTGTACGCACACATTTGAGCAAAGGGCTTGGCTTTAGTCGTGAAGATCGCGATACCAATATCAAGCGTATCGCCTTTGTGTGTAGCCTGCTCACGCGTAACGGTGTGATCTGTGTTTCAGCTGCTATCTCGCCCTACCGCGAAGCTCGCGCATGGGCACGCCAGGAGATCGGCAATTTTGTTGAAGTCTATGTTAAATGTCCCGTCGATGTATGTCGCGAACGTGATGTGAAAGGCCTCTACAAGCTCGCTGATGAGGGCAAGCTTAAGAACTTTACGGGTGTTGATGATCCATACGAAGAGCCGGAGTATCCTGAACTGGTGATAGAGACCGACAAAGAGACGGTCGAGGAAAGTGTGGTACGTATCTTCGCAAAGCTTGTAGAACTGGGTTATCTCGAACCCGAATTTTTATCTCAAAATGAGGCAGTCCCGGCCCAGGGCGGAGGTTGGGGCTTTTACGAGTAGGTTTTTTGAGCACGGAGACAACGGAGACAACGGAGACAATGGAGACAATGGAGACAAGTGTCGTTCCACAAGGGTCCCCTCTGCGCAAAAATCGTACGTACACCCAGAGAAACAGAGAAACGAGAACATAGGACATGACGGATAGTTTAATTGCTCCTCACGGTGGGGAGCTTATAACAAACATGGCGAGCGAGACGGAACGCCTGGCGCTGCAAGAACGTGCCAAAGGCCTGGCGCAGATCACGGTAGGTTCGCGTCAATTGGCCGATCTAGAGATGCTGGCGATCGGCGCATATAGCCCTTTGACCGGCTTTATGACGCAGAATGATTACCTGAGTGTTGTCAACGACATGCACCTGAGCAATGGCCTCCCCTGGACAGTGCCGATCACACTCGCGACGACGGCAGAGCAAGCAGTCACGCTCAATGAAGGCTCAGAGGTCGCGCTTGTCGATGCCACCGGGACTCTGCAAGCAGTCATGAAGCTTCAGGAGAAGTTCGGTCACGATAAACAACTCGAGGCCAGCAAGGTCTACCGCACTTTGGATGATGCCCACCCGGGTGTGAAGGTCGTCTACCAACAGGGTGAGGTGCTGCTGGGTGGGCCTGTACGTGTGGTGCAAGATGCATCTGTAGCTCAGCAACAAACGTTTGCGCAGTATCGCTACACGCCAACCCAGTCTCGCCAGCTTTTTACACAGCGCGGCTGGCGGCGGGTGGTTGGTTTTCAGACCCGTAATCCCGTGCATCGAGCGCATGAGTACATCCAGAAGTGTGCCATGGAGATTGTGGACGGGCTCTATCTACATCCTCTGGTGGGCGATACAAAGGGAGATGATATCCCAGCAGATGTACGTATGCGTTGTTACGAGGTGTTGTTAGAGCACTACTACCCCAAGGAGCGGGTAATTCTTGGCGTACTACCTGCTGCTATGCGCTATGCAGGCCCGCGCGAGGCCATTTTTCACGCATTGATGCGTAAAAACTACGGTTGTTCGCATTTTATTGTAGGACGCGACCACGCCGGCGTGGGCAATTACTATGGAACCTACGATGCTCATCACATCTTCTCAGAGTTTGATCCGGTCAAACTTGGTATCACACCGCTGTTTTTCGATCATACCTTTTTCTGCCGTGTTTGTGGTGCCATGGCGTCGTCGAAGACATGCCCGCATGGTAGCGAACAACATGTGACGTTGAGCGGGACAAAGGTGCGCCAGCTATTACAGGCCGGTGCGATACCACCTCCTGAATTCTCGCGGCCAGAGGTTGCGCAGGTGCTCATTGAGTCCATGCGCCAACCCGTGCTGCAATGAATGAAGGGCTTGCCCCTATCAGGATAATTCAGTAGGTCCCCGATTTATCGTGGGACTTCAGCAAAAGGAGACGCGTCTGGTGAAAACACCGTTTACCAATTTTTCGCGCGTTATCGCACTCACCGTACTGCTTGCTCTTATGCTTGCAGCTTGTGGATCAGCACCTACTAGCAATGGTGGGTCAGTTAGCGTGCGGCTAGGCTATTTCCCCAATATGACGCATGCTGTTGCGCTGGTCGGAGTAGCGCGCGGCGCGTTTAAGGCTGCCCTGGGGCCGAATGTCAACCTGGAGACAAGGATCTTTAATGCCGGTCCTGCACTGATCGAGGCGCTCTTTGCCAATGAAGTCGATATTGGTTATGTCGGTCCTAATCCAGCGATCAACGGCTACGTCAAAAGTCAAGGCGCAGCACTCCGCATCATTGCCGGTGCGTCAAGTGGCGGTGCTCTGTTTATCGTGCGACCTGGAGCGAATATCAAAAGTCCCAAAGATTTAGCAGGCAAGAGGTTTGCCACTCCCCAAATCGGCGGCACACAGGACGTGGCACTACGATACTACCTCCTGCAGCATGGTCTGCAAACGGCTGATAAAGGTGGCAACGTCCAGATTATTCCGACCGATAACCCCAACATTCTGACGCTGTTTAAGGCAGGTAAGATTGACGGGGCGTGGGTGCCTGAGCCCTGGGCTTCGCGCCTGATCATCGAGGGAAATGGTCAGGTCTTTGTGGATGAGCGTACACTCTGGCCCGGTGGAAAGTTCGACACCACCAACGTCATCGTTAGCAAACAATTCCTGGATCAACATCCAGATCTGGTGAACAAATTCCTCCAGGCTCATGTAGAAACTGTGGAGTACATCGCGAGCAACCCAGAGAGTGCCAAAAGCATTGTAAACAGCGAGATCAAGCGCATCACCGGGAAAGCACTACTCAGTGCCGAGCTCGACCTGGCCTTCACCCACTTAACTATCACCTACGATCCGCTTGCCAGCACACTGTTGCAGTCGGCTGATAGGGCATACACGCTGGGATTTCTAGGAACCAGTAAGCCTGATCTGAGCGGTATCTACTACCTGGGACCACTGAACCAGGTGCTGGCCAAAAAAGGACTGGCGGTCGTAGCAGGCCCTTAAACGAGAGAGAGCAACACTTATGTCTCAGCAGCAAACATTGGACGTTCAGAGCGTTACCAGTTATGAGCAGCAGCCCGGTGGTATTCCACTACGTATCGATGGTGTGAGCAAGACGTTCAGCGGGCGCACGCAAACGGTCGAGGCACTACTTGCAGTAAACCTGGAAGTGGCTGCCGGAGAGTTCGTGTGCCTGCTTGGACCAAGTGGCTGCGGTAAGTCAACCTTGCTCAGCATCATCGCCGGGCTGGAGACAGCAACTACTGGTACCGTTTGGGCCAATGGACGCGAGGTGCGTGGCCCCGGTACAGATCGCGTGTTGCTGTTTCAGGAGGCTGCACTGTTCCCCTGGCTCGACGTTCAGCACAACGTCGAGTTTGGCTTGCGCCAGGCCGGTGTATCCGCCCGAGAACGAACCACCCTCGCTCAGCACTTCATTGAGTTGGTGCATTTGAAAGGCTTCGAGCGTAGTTACATCCACCAGCTCTCTGGTGGGATGCGCCAGCGCGTCGCCATAGCGCGAGCGCTGGCAATAGATCCTGCAGTGCTACTGATGGATGAGCCTTTCGGTGCATTGGATGCCCTGACTCGTGATCGGCTGCATGCCGAGTTAGAAGCTATCTGGGCAACCACGTATAAGACAGTGCTCTTTGTCACGCATAACGTACGTGAAGCAGTGGCACTTGGCGACAGGGTGCTGGTTTTTTCACCACGGCCAGGGCGCATTGTAGGTGAGTTTCGCATTAACTTACCGCGCCCACGTTCGTTGGAAGACCACACACTGGTAGACAAGGCAGCAGAAATTTTGACAGTGCTTAAAGGAATTCCCAGCGATAAATCGGGGGAGTACAGTTGGTGAGCATGAATGTGAAACAGTCAATAGATAAAAGCACGAACGTGCATACCAATAGCCAGGTGTTCACTCTACGAGCCGCGTGGCTGCGGCGGCTCGTATTCTATGCCTTGTTACTCAGCCTGTGGGAGATACTCGCTCGCAGTGGGATCTGGCCTTCCTACCTCTTCCCTGGCCCGCTCGATGTGTTGAGTTCGCTGATTACTGGTTTCCATCAAGGATCTTTCCTCACAGCTACACTGGTGAGCTTACAGCGGCTCGCAATTGGGTATGGCATCTCACTTGTTGTCGGGATGGTCCTCGGGCTGCTGATCGGGCGTATCCAGGCAGTTGAAGAGACTGTTGGTTCGCTTGTCCTGGGCCTGCAGGCTTTGCCGAGTGTGTGCTGGTTGCCGCTCGCGATCCTATGGTTGGGGCTGAGTGAGCAAGCCATCATTTTCGTGGTGGTGATGGGAGCACTGTTCTCGATAACGCTTGGTGTGAGCGCAGGGGTAAAAAACACACCTCCGATATACCTCAAGGCAGCACGCAATTTAGGTACACAGGGCCTGGCACTCTATACGCAGGTAATTCTACCAGCCGCGCTGCCGGCCGTCTTAAGTGGCTTGAAGCAGGGCTGGACGTTCGCCTGGCGGTCGTTGATGGCGGGCGAATTGCTGTACTTCACGCTGAGCCTGGGCAATCTACTGGAGACTGCGCGTGACCTCAACGATGCCTCACAGGTCGTAGCCGTGATGCTGGTGATCATCGCCCTGGGAGTCGCAATCGATGGTTTGATCTTTGCTCCCGTCGAGCGGCGTTTACGTGAACAGTGGGGATTGCAAACTTGAGTAGGGGTATGAACCTCTACGAGGGGTCATGACCTTCTACTTCTACTTCTAAAGCTTCCGCCTCTTCGCGCCACTATCTGGAGTGCCAGTATGCCTGATCCAGCCAGTCACATATGTCTGGATAGTCTTGATTGAGGACATCAGCGGTTTGTGCCAGGAAAAGACAAGCTGTTCAGGGTTACCAGCTTGATCCACCATGAGTGGAGGCTGGCTGAGAGCCCCCCAGGCTCTCTTGCCAGTCTCTTCCGGCTGCACAAGAGCATTGGCTAGATGTTCGATCGTTGCATTAGCAAGCAACATCTCCGGTGAAATCTTCTTGCCCCAGACCTGCTCAATGCGATCAACCAGGCGAACAGCCAGCAAGGAGTACCCCCCCAAATCGAAGAAATTGTCTTGAATGCCGATGGGCTGAGCGTCTAAGAGTTCTTCCCAGATCTGGATGAGCTGGTGATGCACCCCCTGTTTAGGAGCGATAAAGGGAGTATCCACCTTGGGCCTTGTTCGCTCAGGGGCGGGCAGTGCCCGGCGGTCTACCTTGCCATTGGGCATTTGCGGCAGAGTTTCCAGGAATACGAAGGCAGTAGGGATCATGTAGTCAGGTAGCCGCTCTTGCATGAGGCGGCGCAACTCGCTACTGGTGAGGGTCTGCTCTGGTTGAGGAACTACGTAGGCCACCAGACGCTTATCTCCGGGCTGGTCTTCACGGACCACCACTACCGCTTCCCGCACGGCCGGATGGTGGTCCAGCACGATCTCGATCTCGCCTAGCTCGATACGGAAGCCGCGCAGCTTCACCTGGTGATCGAGGCGACCCAGGAACTCGATGGCGCCATCAGCCCGGTAGCGCGCTCGATCTCCCGTCTTGTAGAGGTGAGCCGCAGACTGCTGACTGAATGGATTGGCGATGAAGCGCTCCGCCGTCAATTCAGGCCGGTTGAGGTACCCACGAGCCAGGCCCGCTCCCCCGAGGTATAACTCCCCCGGCACCCCAACCGGCACGGGCTGTAACTGCGGATCCAGTATGTAGGCTTGCATGTTGGCGATGGGACGGCCGATGGGGACGTTCTGTTGCTCTCCCCCTCTCTCACATCTCCAGGAGGTCGCATCGATGCAAGCTTCCGTTGGGCCGTAGAGATTGTGCAACTCGGCAGCGAGACGGGCGAAGAAGCGTTCCTGAAGCATAACCGGAAGCACCTCACCGCCGCAGAAAACCCGCCGCAGGCAATTGCAATCCGCCAATCCCGGTTCGGCGAGTATCATATCCAACATGGTGGGAACTAACTGTAATATAGTGATTTGCTGCTCGGCAATCGTCTGCACGAGGTAAGTGATTTCCCGATGACCTTCTGGTCGGGCGAGGATCAGTTGTGCTCCGGCTAGCAAAGGTGCGTAGAACTCCCAGATCGACGCGTCAAAGCTGAAAGGCGTTTTCTGAAAAACTCGATCGTTCGGAGTCAGAGGGAAATGCTCCTGCATCCAGAGCATGTGATTGCAAATCGCGTGGTGGGGCATCATTACTCCCTTTGGTCGGCCCGTGGAACCAGAGGTATAAATGACATAGGCCAGGTTGTCTGTTCTGACACTGCTTACTGGATTTTCCTCTCGCTCCTGAGCAATGCGCTGCCAGTCAGTATCCAGGTAGATCACCTGCGCTTGAAGCTCTGGAAGGTCGTTGAGCAGATGCTCCTGCGTCACCAGTACTGGCACCTGCGCATCGGTGAGCATGAAGGCGAGGCGCTCGGATGGGTAGGTGGGATCCAGGGGTACATAGGCCCCTCCCGCTTTGAGAATGCCCAGCATACCCACAACCATATCCAGCGAGCGCTCCGCACAGATGCCTACGAGGACTTCAGGCCCCACACCGAGCTTTTGCAAGTAGTGTGCCAGTTGATTTGCCCGTTGGTTCAGTTCCCGATAGGTCAGTTGTGCATCCTTGTAGACCGCTGCGACTGCATCAGGGGTGCATTCCACCTGGGCCTCAAAGAGTTGATGGATACAGCTGTCCCTGGGATACGCTGTCGCGGTGGCATTCCATTCCACCAGGAGCTGCTGCTCGGCATCCGTCAAGAGCGGCAACTCGGAGATGGGCTGTTCGGGGTCTGCCACGATGCCTTCCAGCAACTTCTGCCAGTGTCCTACCAACCGGGCAATGGTCGTCGCATCGAACAAGTCAGTGGAATATGCTACCCATCCCTTCAACGCTTGCACACTATCTTGCACATAGAGGGTCAGATCACATTGCGTCCTACTGCTATCCCCCGCTATAGAGTGTAGAGTGGGCCCGCGCACCTCCAGCGCCTCCGGAGAGGCATTCTCTAGGACGAACATCTCCTGGAACAAAGGGTGATGGCTAGGATCTCGCTCTGGCAGCAGAGTTGCCACCAACTGTTCAAACGGTACATGCTGGTGTGCATATGCCTCCAACGTTACCTCGCGAACTCGCCTCAGCAATTCCCGAAATGAAGGATTGCCCGACAGGTTGGTACGCAGGACGAGGAAATTAACAAAGTTGCCGATCACCTCCGTATGTTCAGCCTGGGGATATTCTATGATAGGTGTGCCGACCAGGAGGTCATCCTGACCTGTATAGCGATGGAGCAAGATCTGGAAGGCAGCGAGCAGAGTCATAAACAATGTGGCTTCTTGCTGTTGACTCAGCGTTTCGAGTGCCGCAAACAGTGGTTGGGGCAATACGAAGGGGTAGCGCGCAGCGGCGTCGGTTTGGACTGGCGGTCGAGGGCGGTCGGTGGGTAATTCCAGGCCCTTGGGGGCGCCCGCAAGTCGCTGCTTCCAGTAGGCCAGGTGTGACGCTCGCCCATCCCTGTGCTGCTGGCATGTCTGAAAGAAGGAACTATCCACTAACCCTTTAATATCCATCAAAACCTCCAAATTTTGGGGACCCCTGGTTTAGCCACGGGGAGGAAAAATTTGCTGCCCGCAGGCAGGAACCCCTTGCGGGGGAGCGTTTTGAATGGGAACGCTCAAAACCCAGGGTTGTAAGCCCACGCTACAGACGAGAACTGTGCGAAACAGTGACGCCCCGTCTTACCTGTTCGCGCCGTAGGTACAAGTGGTCCTCGACGAACTTATCCGACGGTTTGACGTGCAACACACTGGTCTAACCCCGTACACCTGTTTAATGCTGCACCGTAGAGCAGGGGACTGGATCGGTCATCCCCTGGTACCTATTTCGCCGGTAAGGTAGCCCGATAGCCAGCACGATTGTGTCCGTGCTGTCTGCCCTGGCTGGGTCTGGTCAGGTCCGAGCTTGCATCGGACGGGCAGAAATCACCCCCGATACAAGCCCCTAGCTTTAGCTATGGGGTCCCTGACAAATAGCTACCTCCTAATGAGCGAAGTCTACTGCAAGTGTGTGGGTGAGAATAGTCTAACAATAGCATCCGGCACAGACAACCATGAAAGCACGAAGGTTTTTGATGGGTATTTCTTCCGATACTACGCGAGGTTCCATAGTCTGGAGCTTGAGTCAATATAGTGAATATTACGTACCAACTTTTAGTGTTGGCCGCACGACCCGTTGCTGTTCCATTGCCTGCCTGGATGAGTCTCTTCATACCTGTGATCAACCTCAATGACAAGGCAATCGACATACGTAGCATTAGGGAAATTAGTACTTCTGGTATGTGACGAAGAGAAGCGCCTTTGTGGTCAGAAGCGACATGTCACAACGACTGCGCTCATGTCATCGGGCTTGGCTCGCAGGGTGACGCCGCGTTCCTGGCGTGAGCGGGTAAGAGCCACTTCCAGCTGTTTGTATTGATGAACATCGATATTGCCAAAATGGATGCGGTAATGATATATTTGATGAATGGAGGATAGGTGGGGGTACTATCCCCATCTTGGGTGTACAGTAGCTGTGTCTGCTTGATTTTGCCAAAAGTGTCCATTCTCGTAGGACGAGCTATATAATAAGCTCATTTAAAATATCTAATATAAGGGGGCACTTATGTCTCACCCACCTTTCAATCATGAATCTGGACACAGTTTTCTGGAAACCAATACTTCAACTTTGCTGATACTGCCCACTACAGTACTGGTTGTGGATGATCATGCACTGGTCCGCGCAGCAATCGGTCAGGTTCTGAGTTCCCAGCCCGAGATCAATCTCGTCATCACAGTGCAGGATTATGCTGAGGCTGAGGAGCAGGCCGCTAAACTGTATCCTGATGTCATCTGGTTGGATATGCACATTGCACACTGCGATGGCATTGCAGAGATACGCAACTTGAGGAAGATTTCTCCCGCTTCACGTATCATGGCACTCGCCGATGTAGAAAACGAGCAGGAAGCGTTTGCGGCGATTATGACGGGTGCCCAGGGCTATCGCTCTAAACAAGACGTTGATCTAGGGGATATAATGACGATCATTCACATGATCTGCCGTGGTGAATTTGTGCTGCGTCCAGGGCTGGTCACGCGCCTGATGGAGCGCTTACGAGCCGCTGCGATGCCGCTGTGGGGACTGGAAAACGGATCGGGATCTCGGGCACTACTGCGTAACAAGGAATTCGATGCGCTAGCGCAGTTGACAACACGGGAGCGCGAGATACTCCAGTTAATCAGCCAGGGATATCGTGACCGTGATATTGCTGGGGGGTTGCACATCTCTGAGAAGACGGTCCAAAAGCATGTGCAAAGTATTTTGAGTAAGCTTGGTGCCCAGAACCGTACCGAAGCAGCGTATCTTATTCACCGTCGATCAACCTCGTGAGAGAAGCTTGATGGTTTATCGTCACTCACAGGTGAAAGGCATCGTGTTAGCTTTGCCCTTTGGACTATTGTTCATCGGCATTGCTGTATATGTAAACGTCCACAAGCCACCGGGCCCCCCCGCCACCGAGGCCGCTTATGGGGTCAATGTGGATATGACCGCCTTGATCCCTGGCACAGCCTATACTATTGCGACTGCTAATGGTGGAGATTTCTTTACTCTGGCGACGCAGCTTGGCATCAATACACTGCGCATCACCGATATCCAGTGGGAGATCACCGGGGGGGAGTATCCCCAGGCAATTTGGCACCATGTGTTCGATGAGGCAGAACACCATCATATGCACGTCATTCTGCTGCTCATGGATGGCAAAGGACACTCAGCCATCCAGCAGGCGCACGTGCTCCTGGATGGCTATGGGCTGGCCCATGCTTCGGCACTTTGGCTGGTAGACCTCTACAATGAGCCAAACCTGAGCGACTCCCGGCTCATGACTATGCTGCGCGAGGAAGCCGCATATGTCCATCAGGTTGCGCCAGGGGTTCCCATCACCATTGGAGGCTGGAAGAGTCAAGTTCAAGGACATCCCCAAGAGTTCCGCTGGCAAAACCCGACAGATATACCCAGGTTCATTAATCTGGTGGATGTCGTGTCTGCCCATCTCTATCAGTTTGCGCAGGGAGCCCTACTCGGCTTCACGCCCCAGCAATGGACTCAGCGCTTCCTGAGCGCAGTGCGTCATGAAGCGCCACACAAGCCGATCCTGCTGGAAGAGTTTGGCGCGGGCAACGGATTAGCATCAACTACCGAGCCCACAGCTACGGGCAGCCCCGAGTGGCAAGCGTCCGTGTACCGAGGCGTTCTGCAAGAAGTTTCGGCGGAACGTGATCAGGGGGTCATTGGCGCACTTGCCTGGATAATTGCACCGCGACCAGCATGGCCCCATCCCAATACCAATAGCTATGGGGGAGACATGAGCGGCTGGGCATTCGTACTCAATCACGGTCAGCGTCTCTTGCCTGCGTCTAAGATATTCTCTGTCGTTGAACATGTCGAGCAGCAGGAAACAATCACTCCAGTCATGCACAGCTATAGGACGAAACAGGGCTATTCAAATTGATGGTACTCTCTCATCTATGATGCTATTATTTCCGTAATGCTCTGTGTACTAGTATATTCAAAGAATGGAGCAGTAAAAGATATGTTCTCATCTCTTCATCGCCTACGAATTATTGGCCTTCTTCTAGCAATTCTTGTCCTTGCGAGTCTTGTCACGCTTCTTATTTTCCGACATCCACCATCCCCTCCTCAGAGTACCACAGCGAATTATAGCCTTCAGACCGTGACCTATTGCTCACCAGAGAATGTGCCCCAACTGATGGATATCTATACGCCGACTAACGCCAGTAGCAACGCGCCCCTGCCGGTGGTGGAGATGGTTCATGGGGGTGGCTGGCAAAGTGGGTCAAAAGCCACGATCAACACGATTGACCCGGTACCGGAGGTTCCAGAAACGATACTTGGGCTCTTGGCGCAGGGATTTGTCGTCACTTCCATCAATTACCGCCTGGCTCCTCAAGATCAGTTTCCCGCCAATATTGAGGATGTCAAATGCTCCATTCGCTACCTTCGTGCTCATGCTGCTCAGTACCATATTGATCCCCATCGTATAGGTCTGATGGGGTCAAGTGCCGGAGGGCACCTGGTCTCGCTTGCTGGCCTTGCCGGTCCAGATGCTGGTTGGGATGTCGGCGAGTACGCAGACCAGTCGAGTACAGTGCAAGCCGTGGTCGATATGTTTGGACCAGAGTATATTGCTGCTGATTACGCTATTCCTGCCATTTTTGGTTCTGCTCCTAATGCATTTGTTGCGGCAAGTCCACCGACCTACATTGCCCAAACGCCCAATACGGACCCGCCTTTTCTGATCCTCCAGGGGGACAAAGACACCACTGTCCCGCCGGATCAGTCTCTGCGGTTTTATAACCAACTGCTTGTTGCTGGACAGCCTGCCATCTTACAAATGGTGCAAAATGCAGGACATGAATTCGTCCATCGGGGCAATCCCATTTTTCCCTCAGCGCATCAAATCTCAACGATGATCATTAATTTCTTTCTGAAATACTTAGCTGTAAGAACTCCACCACGATAAATCGGGTGGCTACTGTAGAGAGCCGATTTATCACGCTCGTCTCGTTTCACTCTTTGACGCCGTTCCCAACCAGGTACCTGGCCTCGATATATCTCAGCGTCGAGCCTTGCCAGGCTGTGATAGTTTGGAGTTGCGCTGAAGAACCACTTCTACAGCATTGGTGGCCCTTGATTTCATTAACTGTAGGTTGATACTCCCTACCAGATAGCCTGCTATTGTTACCGTCAACCCGACCACAATGGCTCCTGCTCGTGCAAGTCCAGGCAGGTCGCGATGTAGAAGAGCACTAGCTACGTTACACATGATTCCCTTTGGCAGGGTTCTGAGTGTATAGCTGCGTTCGACAGCAAGACCATCCTTTACACCCACATATTGTACGACGACCGCCTTCGAGAGACCTGCCGCATAGCAGTGCAAGCAGAAGTAGCGCCAACATGCTCGTCTGCTGGGTACGCGCTGGAACACACTGGCTTGTGGTTGGTAAAGAAACACACCTTGAGGCCAAAACTGACGTGCCCGAATGCATAATTCATTCTCTTCACCACTAATGGGCCACGTACCTATGCGTCCGATTTCACTGCGGAAATTGCCTACAGTGTCGAAAACCTCTCGCCGTATGGACATATTAGCACCGATCAGATTACGGACTGCTGCGACCGTTTCAGGCATACCTCGGAAAGTACAACCCACCACCCAATAAAATTCTTCTGGAAACCAGGCGGGCTGTTTACCAGCCCAGAGTGGAGTAATCGACCCACCGACACCCAGCACCCGAGGATCAGTAAATCCCTTAGTGAGAAGCATCAACCAATCTGGTGCCGCCACGGCGTCATCATCGAGGCAAGCAATAATCTGACCTTTCGCTACCGCAAGACCACTGTTCCGTGAGCCTGATGCCCCGCGTGCCTCTATGTTCTCCACTACGGCCACGCCTGATATCTGTTCCTGTACCCGTTTCAGTAAACTTGGGTTGTGGTCAATAACTACTATGATCTCGTCTGGTGGTAGAATCTGCTGCTGTACCGACTCTACCGCCGCAAAGAGATCATTCCAGCGATCTTCGGTATACGCGCATATAATCACAGAGATACTGTTTGCTGTTTGTACCATCCTGCCTCCCATTTTTATTGGTATTGAAACAATCAGTCGATACGAGTCTCCACCTCCACACCCGGAGAGATCCTTCGCTGCGCTCAGGATGACAGCCGGTTCCAACGATGACGAATGCGGATAACATCTACACCTGCCACCAGGCTTCCGGCGGATTGAGCAATCAAAAGGGCCCAACCCGCCCCCACAATACCCAGCGTCGGAAGCAACATCCATGCTAGAGCCAGGGTGAGCAATGCCATACCCAGATTGAGCAGCGCTGCGTGGCGCAGACGCCCATGCACCCGCAGCACACTGACGTAGACATTTGTGACTGCGTCAGGCACAGCCGCGATAGTAAGAATCATCAATAGCGGTAGACCGTGCTGGGCATAGTCTGGCCCAAACAGCAACATGATGTAGCGTCCGCCTAAAAAGCAGATCAGCATGGCAGGGCATAACAGTATGCCGATAATCACTGCGCTAGAACGTACTTTGCGCTGCAGGTCGTCCGCTACATGCGATCCTTCAGCAAACAGTGACACTGCCACCGCTGACGACCCCATGAAGAAGAAGTCGCCCAGCCTCATCGCGGTATAGAAGTAGGCATTGTCCGTTGCCGATAGCCGCATCGTCACAAACACTGGTAACAGAAACATTGGTACCATGCCGCCGAGATTGATGAAGTGATGTCCAGCAAGTGATGAGAGCATCGAGCGTACCTGTCCCACCATACCGCGCAAGGCCAGGCAGTAGGCTCGCCCCAGGCGTGATACCAGTAGCAGCCCTCCGATCAGCGTAACGGCCCCGGCAAGGACCCACGAGGAGAAGATCCCTAGTGGGTCTGCCTGAGCTAGTAGCACGGGGAATACCATCAACGGAATCTTGAGTACGGCAAAAGCCGTGTTTCGCAGCAGCATATAGTTCGCAGTGCGCTCTGCCACGAAAGCCTGATCCAGCAGTACGGAAAGGGTTATGAGAGGTACGCCGGCAACAAGGGCAAGAATGTAACCAGCATGGTGCCCGACGATGGCGAACTGGGACGAGAGGAGTGGAAGAGTCACGACCACAATGGCCCCCGCAAGCAAGCCCGCCAGGGTACCCGTAACTAGCCCGGCATTAAGTGTGAGCGACCAGGCGTAACCTGTCTCACGGCGAGGAAGCATCTGTACCAGCGCAGAGCCTATACCCAGGTTGGAAAGAGCCGAGGTGAGCGTCATCACCGAGATCAGTGCTGATGCCAGACCGACATCATAAGCCGAGTAGATATGGGCAGCCACTATCCAATAAATGTATCCGAACGCTGATGTGGCAACTCCTGTAGCCATGATGTAGATACTGTTGCGTAGCAGAGAATCGCTGCGTAGACGACGCACCAGTGAGCGTGCCAACAGCCCGGGATTCGGCATGGCCTGTTTATCGAAAATCATGGTTTACTGGCTCTCGTTTTCTCCGTCGCTGTGCGACGGCACACGTAACCTCGTAGACGCCTGCAACTGCTGCCCCTCATGTGCCAAGCCATAGTACAACGTGCCGATATATCGTCGCGGGGGCGTTCGTGCGATAGAGTACCACCTCTACTCTTACAGCGCCGGTATGTGCGGTTTGCGGTAGCATGAGTGTGGTTTCCCATTTCTCGCTGGGCTTGAGATCAATAGAAGGCCACAGCTTTACTACCTTGCCATCCACGTTAACAGCGAGACTGTACTCCATGGCTGTAGACTCCATATTGCTCACGCCAAGGCGAACAGCATTTTTCGGGTTAGCTCCGCCTGCTGGTAGAATCCAGAGCTGGGTAAATCCTGGGAAGGGTTGTTGTGCCGCTCCGATGTTGGATATAGCTATTGCTCCGCAAATAATCACCACCGCCATGCCCAATAGCAGTCCCTGGCGAAAAGTGAGGCCAACACCTTTAATTCTCAACAATCCGTAGAGAGCCGAGATGCTTCGCGTGCGCTCAGCATGACATGTGCGAAAGAGAGCCGAGATGCTTCGCATGCGCTCAGCATGACATGTGCGAAAGAGAGCCGAGATGCTTCGCGTGCGCTCAGCATGACATGTGCGAAGTCCTCGTCGGCGCGCGAGCGCAACTGCGCAGGCACCGAGCGTAATGCTACCTAAGAGTAATGACCATGAGCTTGCACGCAAGCCAAACGGTGTCCAGTTGAGTACAAGCCCGCCCAACACCACAATCACCAAGCTTAAACCCAGGCTAAAAACGAGGCACTCCACAGCTCCAAGCGAACGCCTGGGGAACACAGATGCCATTAACGCATAGCCCGGCAACACGAGTACAAGTGGCAACGTCAAGATTCGACCAGGCACACTGTCCGGTGGCACCACGAAAGCCAAAGCGACTGCGACAATAGTAATTACGATAATCACGAGTATATCAACCGATTTATAGTTCATTATCAATCGCTCCTAGTATTCCAACGAGACTTTGCACCTGTCATGCTGAGCGCACGCGAAGCATCTCGGCTTTCTCTCCGCGCAGAGACCCTTCGCTGCGCTCAGGGTGACAGATCACCTGTAGGAACCCTGCCTGGGGGGCAGGTATCCCGATTTATCGTGGGACCAGTAAGATACTCAGCCTCCTGTCAGAGGAGACACATTCCAGAGGCCGTAGTTGCTACATTTTCCTGCAATCGTCTTGCAATAGGTTCCTGTAATAGTGCCGTCTGGTAGTATTACTCCATTAAAAGAGAAAGTAGCCTGCTTTGTATCACTGGTAACTATAAACTGAATTCCGTTATCAGCAGTGATGATTCCCGTGAAAGGACCATTCCCGGGCATTCCACTGGGAAGATAATTCACAAACACTTCACCGAAGTAACCACAAATGTTCCATTGTTGTTGTTGAATTCCTCTGAGAAATATGTTTGTGGTTATACCCGTTGATAAATCGTGAATTGTACCAGTGTAGAGTTCGGCTACATATGGATAGGCTGAGGCGGGTGATAGAGTAGTCGATGGCGCGAACGCGCACGAGGATTGTGGCGATGACCCACTTGCGATTGCTCCTACGTCATAGATCACGATATCGCCGCTATCAAAGAGTCGACTCACATCCTTCATGCTATCAAATTTCGCAAGCGCCGCCGCATCGATTGGCCTGGTGTAGTGCAGGGCATTAGGCTCCCCTTTGTTGAAGTAGGTTCCTACCCGAGGCAAGCCAGTGCTGAGTCGATGATCAACAACGAGGTACTGAATCCTATCTTGCCGTAGAATCTCCTCCATCCGAGGTCGAAATTGCGGTGAGATAAACAGCGGCCAGACGGCGATTTTGTCGTTTGAAGCTGTTACAACCCACTCACCTCCATACGTTGCCATGAGCAGCGTATTGATGCGGTCACTGGCAATTCGATGCCCTGGTCCGAGGTAGGAGTGCGCCCACTCTGCTGCAGCTATACTTTCCGGCTCAATGGAACGCTGATCGGCAGAAACCAGATATGGCCCTGGCATGCGCGCCCAGGGCGGTCCATTACCCACAATCGTCTGACCCATGAACAGCACGGCTATCACGGCCATGGTCATCACAGATCGTCTCCAGGTCGGTGCACGGGCCAACCAGAACTCTGTAACTCCAATGGCCAGGACGAATGCAATCCCCAAGAACAGAAACTCTGTTGACCGATCCGCTACCTCTGCCCCGGTATTAGTCAGATGGAGTGCCTGGCTAGCTGGATACGCCAGGGCTGCGCCGGCCAGTGCAAGGGCGGTTGCACTGGCACGGTGGTGCTGCCAGATCCGGAACAACCCGAACGGTATTCCTAGCAGGACCAGTGCTACTGAAGTATATGCCGTCACGCGCTCCCACAGAGGCGTCACGAAGCCCGAACCGTCTTGAAACAATGGTCGGATTTTTCTTTCGCCGTCGAGTATCTGTACCAGCTGGTGTACGGCGCCGGCAAAGGGCGAGGTCAGGTAACTTACCACTATATTCCCCGTGTATATCAACCAGGCAATACTAAGTATTAGGCCAAGGAGTGCCACTCCTCCCGGACCCGTCTTACCTTTCTGACCGCGACCTTGCTGAAAATATGCCACCGTCCAGAGGCAAAGGAACGCCACGAACGCATAAGATGTCAGAGGGTGTGTGATCACTACAGCTGCGAGTCCGAGCCAGATCGCCAGAGTCAGACCCATATGGCGACCAGCAGGTGCATAGTAGCGGCGAGCCACGACAAACACAACGAACACGGCGAGAGGGAGGGCCAGAGACTCATACGCGAACATTACGTCCGTGCCCAGGAAGCCTGGATTAGCCATGTACAGCAGGGCAGCGATCCCAGCCACATGCGCCGAATTGCTGATGTATTCGTAGAAGAGGTAGAGGGCCAGTACCAACACAAGTCGCGCCACACCAATCACCACAGTTCCTGAACTGAAAATAGAGAGTCCCGTCAGGCTGCTAAGGGCATTCGTGACAATCTCCAGTCCGGGATAAAGGGGACTAATTGGTAAGAGGGGGTTTCCCTGAAAGAGATGCCCACTCGCTGCAATATCTTGTGCGGTTCGCCAGTGTGCAAACTCGTCATAGGATGCGAAGTAAAGCGGGTATTGTAAAAATTTGGCAAGGTTGAGTGCGATTCCCAACACAATGATAAGAGCTATGCGTTCCCGTCGTGCTGGTGCGGGTGAGAAGAGGCGCCCCGCAATCGGCAGGAAAAGCACTAGTAGGCCGAACCAAAACAGCGTGTCGGTCCACGGTGCTGCTGCACGCCCCGCATTGTATGCTAGTGCTACCAGAAATACTCCAACAGCACCTGTCAGACTAAGTGTCGGCAGCTGTGTGTGCGGCGGCATGTGCGGAGACTGCTGTGTCTGCGGATGTAATACAGTGGTGGACGGGTGACTGGCCGATGGAGTCCCCTGCACCATCGGCACCCCTTTTGCTGGCATCGGTGAGACCGCGATATCTACCAGGACATTGCTATGCTCCTCTTCCTGTGCATTTTCTTTGCTCGTGGGCGGGTTTGAACTCCGTTGTGTCCTGGTCTTCAGGGGGTGAGCCTTTTGTGCAATCGACGCAACTAAACTGAGATAAGGCTGGATGGTACTGCTAGACAGAAGACGGTTGGTAGCAATGGCGGAGCGGCCTCGTGCTCGATGAGCTACTGTTGCAAATCGGCTCATTCTCGCGCTAATCGCGCCAATGCTAGAAAAGGCCCACTTCCTGAGTCGACAAAGTACCATTATTGCTACGTTCCCAATAGCGTGAATAAAATGATGAACCAAGGCATGGAGCCAAAGGAAGTATCTTCTGCCCCTATGTTTCACCTGTGGGAATGATATCGCCAATGAGGAACCTAGCATTATTGCTACGTTCCCAATAGCGTGAATAAAATGATGAATCAAGGCATAGAGCCAAAGGAAGTATCTTCTGCCCCTATGTTTCACCTGTGGGAATGATATCGCCAATGAGGAACCTAGCATTATTGCTACGTTCCTAATAGCGTGAATAAAATGATGAACCAAGGCATGGAGCCAAAGGAAGTATCTTCTGCCCCTATGTTTCACCTGTGGGAATAATATCGCTAATGAGGAACCTAGCATTATGCTGTTTCGCAATGACGATGATAGGTTATTGCGCCTTACCACGCGCTTGTAAGCAAGGATGGTCCACGCTATCATATCTTTTGCTTTGCGAAACAGTTCCGTTGCCGCTCTCGCTGCTAAGGCTGGCAGGGGACCAGTACCTACAGTACTTATACTGTTTCGCAATAACGATGATAGATTATTGCGCCTTACCACGCGCTTGTAAGCAAGGATGATCCACGCTATCATATCTTTTGCTTTGCGAAACAGTTCCGTTGCCGCTCTCGCTGCTAAGGCTGGCAGGGGATGTCCACAGGACCCACAGAAGCGTGCCCAGTCTGGTAACTCCGACCCACAAGATTCGCAGTGTCGCATACATATCTTCCTCTATTTACTGCCTGCATTCGCACCTCTGCAAAGGTGAATGACAAAACTTCGCATTTCTAGCAATAGCACAACGAGCGCGATAAATCGGCACTCTACAGATCTGTAGCATGCCGATTTATCCAGCACGTGTCGGCCCTTTGAGAGGCTTCTGTTTTCTGCAGGAGTACCTCCTCATATACATGCTCAATGCGTGGTACAACTGTACTAGCCTGAAACTCAACGACTTTGTGTAGCGCGGCTTGTCCCATATGCCTTCGAAGATTGGGGTTCACCAGTAGCCGCTCGATGGCCTGCCGTAGAGCCGACGGATCACCAGGTTGAACCAGGAAGCCGGTTTCACCATCGGCGACAAGATCGATCACACCACCAATACGAGAGGCAATGACAGGACGTCCGGTCGCCATTGCCTCCATCACTACGGTGGGACAAGGCTCAGGCCACACTGAGGGAACTAGTGCCATAATGCTACGACGCCATGCCTCCATGACTGCATAGCGCGGCCAATCCTTCAGAACAAATACGTTGTGAGGAGCATTCGCGGCCAGTATCGACCAGTCTGGTGTTTGGTATCCGATGAGAACCAGGGGGGGCGCATTGGTAAGACCAGCGTAGGCACGCAGCAGCACATCTACCCCTTTGGAGCGCCCTAAAGCGCCGACGAATAGGAGATAATCTTCGACAGGTAGCTGTGCTAGATAGGAATCAGAATCGTCTGTAGGGTGCCGATTTATCGAGCACGTCACACCGACATCGTCAAGCACGAAGTTGGGAATGACCTGAACCGGCAGCCGACTGCCAACCAGACCATTACCAACTGCTACCGCCTGGCTTACTGGCAAGAACATATCAACGGCACCGCGCTCAGCCAGACCCATTACCCAGTTGGCGAGAACCGTAGGGACTCCTTTTACCAGGCCATAATACTGGGCAGCACAATCAAGGCACTTTGTAAAACCGGGCCCCTCACAGGATGTGCCGTGATACAGAAATGTCATCTTCGCACACGTCAGGTTATAATTGTGTAAAGTCACGATAAGTCGTGCCCCACTCCAGGCTTTAAGTGGTAGAAACGAATGCACGAGCCAGTTATGAGCATGAACGATCTCAGGCCGCTCGTGTACAATGATGTGACGCAGCCCCAGCATTGCCTCCGGATCGGGAAATGGCGGCGCGTACCGCCGTCTACTATCACTGAAAAGCCATGACGCTCGCTGCATCGAGGAGCGAACGCGATACACGCGCACCCCCTGGTCTAGCTCGAATTCTGCTACGCCCTCGTGTCGAAGTGTCACGACAGCTACGTCGTGTCCACGGGACGCAAGCCTGACGCCGAGGGCCTGAACGTGTTGCTCTTCCCCTCCAATAATGGGCGGGTAGAACTGTGAAAGCATCAGGATGCGCATGGTACCCTCCGCGTGACAGCCTGGTAGAGGGTTAAAAGATTGGCAGCACAATCGTCCCATGTTGGCAATTCGACGCCCATCGGCACCAAGGGCTGGCGCAGTTGCTCGACCACTGCCGTCGCTACTTCTTCCGGAGTACTCTTAAGTGGGACTGCACGTGCGAGTCCTCGGTCGGCAAACTCCTGCAACGCGGATGTGCCAGCGACGAGTACCGGACGCTTGAGAGCAAGCGCCTCCAGCACAGCGATACCCTGGGCTTCGTGTTCACTGAGCAGCGTCACGAGGTCAGCTTGTGTGATCACCGAAGCCATACTGTCTCGGTCGCCGGGCGGGACGGCTCGGATTTCTACGCGCTCAGCAACGCCGAGCTTCCTCGCCCTCTTCTGCAAGGCTGACTCATACGGACCCACACCCACGATACGCAGCCGCACATCCGGAATTTGTTCCTGCACTTTTGGCAGAGCTGCGATAACCCGCTGATGTCCCTTGTACCGCTCAAGCCGACCCACTGAAACGATCAGTTTGCCGTTTGTCTCTCCCTGCATCGAGTCTGTCAATTCTAGTAAATGATGAGCTCCATTTGGGATAACGGCAAATTGCCAACCTGGGAGATGCAACCGTTCGCGGAAGAACTCTACTTCCCATTTGGACGGGCCGATCAACCGTTCTGCTCGTGCAAGCAGCGGGCGAAGCGTTGCTCGGTGAAACCCGCGCAGTGCTTTGCGAAAGCGAGACGAATCCCCACCGCTATGAAAGGTGACTACATACGGGATCCTGGCTCGCAATGCCCCAAGCATTGCAAATGGTGCTACGAAGTTATGGTACCCCTGGCAGTGGATAAGGTCCCACGATCCACGAGTAATGAAGCGATAGATGCCTGGCGCGAAGTAGTAGTCCTTATTGGTAGGCCAGGCACGAACCCGGTGAATCTGCATACCCTCCGACTCCTCAACGATGGGGAGTCGGCCGCTCAAGTCCGTCGTCAAGACTGTGACCTCAACGCCCATGCATGCTAAACGCCGTCCCACCTCGTAGACATGCGTCTCCAAGCCTCCCACGTAGGGGAAGTAGCGGGCAGCCACCAGTAGCACACGTAGCGGGCTGGACTCAGTTGGCATCCCTGGCTCTCTCTTTCTTCCCTGCACAGTCCCCTTTATAGTTTTTGCACACATCAGCCTCAAACTCAATGGAACTATAGCACTGTTGTTTGACTATGAACAACCATAAAAGTGCGGACTTTTTAAATGGGTATCTCTCCGAAAGGCGAGCGGGCAAATATACGGTGAGCTTCGGCTTACTGTTAGGAGAAAAACGTAGGGAAGTGTTTTACGTAGTGTGCTGTATGATCACGCCAGTTTTTGCTGATTAGGATGCGAACTAATTGGCGGTGAATTACCTACCTACTTTTATGGTTGTGAGGGATTGGTTATTGGTGCTAAACTCGTGTTGTGACTTGCAGACCTTCCCAGGAAGATGGCCCATCTAGTAGATGGGGTTAAGTATGGATCTCTCATTTACAGCAGAGCAGCTTGCACTGAAAGCCTCGACCATTGAGTTCGCCAGCAAAGAATTGAACCGCAATCTGCGTGAGCGCGAGCGAGCTGGTGAGTTTCCCCGTGATGCATGGCGTGCCTGTGCCAATTTCGGGATTCAGGGGCTACCAATCCCTCCAGAGTTTGGGGGCAGCGGGGCCGATATTCTGACGACCGTCCTGGTGATGGAAGGGTTGGGCTATGCCTGCCGCGATAATGGTCTCATCTTCTCGCTCAACGCGCAACTGTGGAGTATTGAGATGCCTTTGCTGAAGTTTGGCACGCCTGCTCAACGGCGTGCCTACTTGCCTGGCCTTGTCTCAGGAGACCTGATAGGTGTGCATGCCATGACCGAAGCGGACTCCGGGTCAGATGCCTTCAGCATGCGCACGCAGGCCGAGCGCAGGGGAGATCACTATATCCTCAGTGGTTCCAAACTCTACATTACCAATGCTCCAGTTGCTGATGTGGTCATCGTTTTTGCCACACTCAACGGTAGCCGTGGCTTTGCGGGGGCCTGCGCATTTCTTGTGGAGAAAGGCACACCAGGCTTTGCAGTGAGCCGCAGCCTCGATAAAATGGGCCTGCGTACCTCCCCGATGGGAGAGATCATTCTCACTGACTGCGAAGTTCCAGTAGAGAATCGGCTGGGCAAAGAAGGGGCAGGTATGGCGATCTTCAACTCATCTATGGAGTGGGAACGAAGTTGCATTCTCGCTAGCGCCGTTGGCGCAATGCAGCGCCAATTGGAGACCTGTGTGCGCTATGCACAGATGCGCCAGCAGTTTGGGCAGGCGATTGGGAAATTCCAAAGCATCTCCAACAAAATTGCCGATATGTATATGCGGATTGAAGCCGCACGACTCCTGATCTATAAAGTCGCCTGGCTCAAACAGCAGGGCAAATCGGCGCTGGCTGAGGCGGCTCTGGCGAAGGTTTTTACAAGCGAAGCCTGGATACAATCCAGTCTGGACGCCATCCAAATTCACGGTGCATACGGCTATATGACGGAATCTGAGATTGAGCGCGACTTGCGTGATTCGATAGCTGGGACGATTTATTCCGGCACATCGGAGATCCAGCGGATGATTATCGCACGCGTCCTCGGACTTTGAGACACCCACGATAAATCGGGCACCCAACCCCGCGGACGCGATAAATCGGGTCCCTACGGAACCCTGCCTGGGGGGCAGGTATCCCGATTTATCGTGGGACTGAGGAGTGATCATGGCCCACTTGCTACATCAATTTCTGACGGCGAGTGCACGCCGTTCTCCCGACAAAGTAGCGGTGATCTCTGGTGAACAGAGTATTTCATATGGTACGCTTGATATGCTGACGGATCAGTTGGCGAGGGTGCTACGGGCGCGGGGCGTGGTCCCGGGCGACCGCGTGGGCATCTATGTGTCCAAGTCGCTCGCTTCAGTGGTCAGTATCTTTGCGATTCTGAAAACCGATGCCTGCTATGTGCCACTTGATCCGGGGGCACCAGCGCAGCGCCTGGCGTATATCATTCGGGACAGTGGAATCAGAACACTGCTGACCAGCACTGCCAAGGTAGCTGACATACAGGCAATGTTTCCCGACAATTGTCCACTGGGTGCGGTAGTGCTAGTAGATTGTGATCTGCCACCGGAGCGCTGGTCCATTGCGGCACCAGCACCCGCTGGGGTGACGGTGATACACTGGAATGAGGTCGTTGCATGTCCCGCAACACCTCTAGCAGAGAATCTGGCTATCGAGACGGACACGGCCTATATTCTCTACACCTCTGGTTCGACCGGCACCCCCAAAGGAGTCATGATCTCGCATCGCAACTCGCTGACTTTCGTGAATTGGGCGGCAGAGTGTGTGGGTCTGACGGCGGATGACCGGGTTTCCAGCCACGCCCCCCTGCACTTTGACCTCTCGACGTTTGATATTTTCTCTTCTTGCCGAGTTGGTGCGACGATTATCCTCGTGCCAGAGAAGATCACGACCTTTCCGGTGCAACTGGTCAAACTGATCGAGCGCGAGCGTATCACCGTCTGGTATTCGGTACCGTCGGTACTGACCCTTCTAGTACTCTATGGCAATCTAGCGGCTCATGACCTCTCTTGTCTGCGGACGATCATCTTTGCTGGTGAGGTCTTTCCGGTGAAGTATCTGCGTCAATTGATGACCGCGCTGCCCCAGGCACGCTACCTGAACTGGTATGGCCCAACCGAGACCAATGTCTGCACATCCTACGAGGTCTCCCCCCTGGCTCCCGAACGAACGACACCCGTTCCTATCGGCAAAGCCTGTGCCAATACGGAGGTCTTTGCGGTCAACAGCGCGGGAAAGAAGGTAATGGCACCAGGCGAAACGGGCGAGTTATATGTGCGCGGGCCATCGTTGATGCAGGGTTACTGGGGTCTTCCCGAAAAGACGGCGAAGGTGCTGATTCGTAATCCCTTCCAACCACTTTTTCACGAACTGGTGTATAAGACGGGCGATCTTGTGGCCCTGGACACAGATGGAAACTATCTTTACCTGGGTCGTGAGGATGGAATGATCAAGACTCGCGGTTATCGCGTGGAGCTGGGGGAGATTGAAGCGGTTCTCTGCGGGCATCCGGCGATTAGAGAGGTAGCGGTACTGCCTGTACCGGATGAGATACTTGGCAATCGTCTCCGAGCGGTGATCAGCCCTTACGAGGGTATCACGCTGACCCGCGAGGAAGTGAGAGCCTTCTGTAATCAGCAATTGCCCCACTATATGGTTCCAGATGTTATCGAGTTCCGCGAGGTACTGCCAAAGACATCTACTGGCAAGACCGACCGCGTAAGCCTCGCCAAGAGTCACCCACGATAAGTTTTCACCGCAATCGACACGTTGTCACACGTTTAGAAAGGCAGGTCTACCAATGGAATCGGAGATCAACACTTATATCAGTCGTGAACTGGTCGGTAAGCCAGAACTGCTCCCGCTGAAGGATGATAGCCCGCTGCTGGAGTCAGGCATTTTGGATTCCCTTTCGGTACTCAAGCTTGTACTGTTCTTGGAGCAGCAATTTGGCATTGTCGTGGCTCCCGAGGAACTGATTCCAGAGAACTTCGAGACGGTTGACGCCATCTGCGCGTATATTCGTACGCAGCAGCGAGTGCAGAGGGCGCAGGTATGAGTTTACGCCCTTTGGTAAAATCTGCGTTCAAGGCTCTGACCTCTCGCGGTGCTCGCGTCTATCGGCTAGCCCTGGTATCCCTGATGGTGTTGCTTTCAGCCCCTCTAGTCTCTGGTATAGCCTGGTTGCGCCAGGATTGGCGCTATCAGCGTGCCAAGTTTTTACATAAGGGGATTATGCGCAGGTTTGAAATCGCCCTCTATCACCTGGTCATCGTGCCACTGGTGGCGTTTCTCCCGGCACCTCTGGCCTATGGTGTGGCCTGTCTGCGCGGTGATTGGTGCTACCGATGGGATACGTCTACACGCGAAGATGTCATGCGCAGTCTCGAATGGATCCTCGGCGACCAACTGAGTGCGGCGGAGCGTGCCCGTGTGGTACGCGACTTCTTCTGTGTGCGCTCCTGTGAGGCTGTGGACGTGATACGCATGGTGGGGAAGGGCCGGGCGCTGGCGAGGTTGGTGGAGATACGTGGTCTCGAACACATTGAAGCCGCGCTAGATGCAGGCAAGGGAGCAATCCTCTGTGGTGCGCACTTTGGCTCCTATAACTGCTGTTTCTCCTTGCTTGGTGCGCTTGGTTTTCCTATCACTGTTATTGGTCGCTGGCCGTCCAAGATTGATGGCAATCGATCACTAATGGAGCGCTTCCTGCACCGGCTCGTCTTTCAGAAGCTAGTGGAACGCCATCGGCATCGGCCAAATATTGAGCCTCGGGCAGGACAGTTCGGGGTAGCGGTCCAGGCTGCTGCAGTCCTGCGCCAAAACGAATTGATCGGCACTCATCTAGATCCCCCTGTGATTGCGGCCGATCGCTCACGGGCGGCCTCGATGAATTTTCTCAGTGGACAAGCCCTGCTGTTACCCGGAGCTATTACGATTGCTCAGCTTATGGGGGCACCAGTGCTGATGACGTTCATGCGCCGCTCGGAAGACTGGCGACATCAGGTCCTAGAGATTTCATCACCAATGCCCCTGAATGGTGATGCTGTGACTGCTTTCGGACGCTGTTTAGCTGTAGTGGAGGCGGCCATTCGCCGTGATCCGGCTCAATGGCTCTATTGGAGATTGTCTGCTCTGGTTCAACTGGGATTGCTGCCCAAGGAGGCGATGAAAGCCCACGCATAGCCCGGACCAGGGCGGAGGCAAGCTCACGCCCCTACTAACCACGAAGTATCTATACGCGCTCCACTGCGTTCCGCTGAGGGGCTCTACCCGGCACAGGATACTGATCTGTCAAGAGCGCAGGAACATTGAGGAGGAATAACACGCATGCCTAAAGGGTTTACCGCCTGGTTCACGGGGCTATCGGGTGCTGGCAAAACGACCCTGGCGAATATTGTGCAAGAACAGTTACTCGCTCGGGGTTATAAGGTCGAAACGCTCGACGGCGATATCGTCCGCACCCATCTGAGCAAGGGTCTGGGCTTTAGCCGTGCGGATCGGGATACGAACATTCTGCGCATCGGGTTCGTTGCTAAGCTGCTCACACGCAATGAGGTGGTGGTGCTCGTCTCAGCCATTTCCCCCTATCGTGTCACACGCGATCAAGTGCGTGTGGATATCGGGAGTTTCGTGGAAGTGTTTGTCAAGTGTCCCCTGGAAATCTGCATAGAGCGCGATACTAAGGGGCTTTATAAGAAGGCCCTGGCGGGCGAGATTGCCCAGTTCACCGGCGTTTCCGATGTCTACGAGCATCCGCTTAACCCAGAGATTGTGGTGGAAACGGCTAACGAGACCCCTTCTGAGAGCGCCCTCAAGATTATGGCACGCCTTGAGGAACTGGGCTACCTCGTGAGCGAAGAATTTGTCCAGAGCAACGGCGCGTATAACGAGGAAGAGGAAGGATGTACTCATGAGCGAGCATACCTCCAGTACTGAAGTTAACAACCTCGTCAATAATACGATTGTCATCAAGAACGACTATCGCCAGCAGAGGAGCTTCCGGTGCAGCAAATCTTCCAGCTTCTCCACATCTTCCGCAAAGAACGCCTTGAGTTGTGCATGTATCTGGGGATTCATGGGCACCGGTCGTAAGAGCATGCTCATGGCTTTATTCGCCCACATCTCTCGCATCTGTGAAGGGATCCAAACCTTCATGCGTTTCGCCAGAGCGCTGGGTTTTTCTATGAAATTGTCCAGGAGCGTGTAGAGCCTCCGCGATCTCGGCACCCCCGCAACGTTATAGCGCACAGAGGTGTCAATGACTACGTCTTCCTTCACTTCCAGGAAGACAAACACATCGTGCAACACCAGCCCAGGGTTGGCACAAAGTTCGTCGTATAATAGCACTTTTACTTGCCCTGTTCCGAACACATCCAGATAGCGTTTGACCTGCTCATAATACAACCCCAATTCTTTGTACCACCAAATAGGCTCAAAGCCTTTTTTCCTGCGCTCTTCCTCCCGCTTCAGGCCCTCCGCAAACTCTAAGGTCTCCCGACCATCACGTACCAGATGCATATAGGCACTGTAGGCGCGAGCCATCGGTTCGCGTAATATTGCTATAATCTTCGCATTGGGAACCGCTTGAGCAATCCGCTCCGCAGTACCCGGATAGCAGAGGTAGAAAACCGAGGATTCGCCAATAGCCTTCTCTCCTGCTACACTCGCGAAGAGTTGGGCATATTGATTCTCGTCCCGGATCAGTCTCCTGTTCAGCCTTTCATCTCCCGGCCCCATGAAGTACGGAGGAAAATGGTCCACAGCAAAAAAGTGTGTTTCTTTCCTCGGCGTGATGTAGATCTCTGGGTGCTGGCTGAGATAGCGATCAAGAGAAGTTGTGCCAGATCTTGCCGCACCGATAATGAAAAAGTTAGGTATCATGGATGTGTTCTCCCCTTACCAGCTTTTCTTAGAAACAGCACTCCAGCAGAAGCGATCATTGTGTTGACTCAATTTGCTCCGAGACAGCCAGACCATCCCATGAAATGATCTCTTGCTGAAAGGAACGATGCATTCTGACTGTTCCGATCACCGAGCGACCATTTACCCATTCTTTCAAGATCATCTTCAGCACTCGCCAACCATCCCGAAAAGTGAGAAAGTTGCCAGTGCCATAGATGCGTGAGTGTTCATAGCTGGGTACTTCTACAATCTCGAGGTTGGCCTTGTAAGCACGCAGGTGAATCTGCGTTTCAACCTCAAAACCCTCACAGTCAACCGTGAAGAAATTGAGGCAGTCTTTCCAGAAGGCATTGTAGCCACAGAATAGATCAGAGAAACGAGTTCGGAAGAGCTGATTGGCAATCGAGATCAGCACGCGGGTACCGAACCGACGCAGGCGGGTGATATCGGCACTGTTACCACAACTAATGAAACGTGATCCTTTCGCCAGGTAGGCACCTGCCAGCAGCGCTTCGATGAAGCGCGGCATTTCTCGCGGATCGCTTGAACCATCTGCGTCCATCATCACGATGATATCACCAGTGGCCGCTGCGATGCCGGTCTGCAACGCCGCCCCTTTGCCGCGTCCGTGCTGCGTATTGATGACTCGAACGGTTGGCAAATACTTGCGGGCAACCTCTGCGGTATCGTCGGCCGAATGGTCATTGACAAGGATGACCTCATGGACCCAGTTGGGGATCAGCAGTAGCACAAATGGCAGGTTCTTTGCCTCATTATAGGCCGGGATAACGACGCTTATCCTCGCGCCGTTGTACTCCACCATTTTAGATACAGGCTCCATTGCTTTTCCTCCTCTGTTCCAAACTACATGAAACCATAGCATAGTTATTTCATGATGAACAACCATAAAAGTACGAGAATTTTTAATGGGTATCTCTTCGGAAGCCCCAAAGGAAAATGTGCGAGCAATGTTACCTGAATACACGGGGAAATACGTAGGGAAGTATTTTGCATAGCGTACCGCGCAATCACGCGAATTTTTGCGGATTAGGGCGTGAGCAAACCAGGGTGAAATTACCTACCTGTTTTTGTGGTTGTAGGAGAATGACTAGTGATGCTACACTGCTTTACAAGTACATAAGGAGAAGCGATTATGGCTGACTTGTTACACCACTCCTTGGTGCCAAGCCCACGCAGTTCTGACACGTTTGCACGAGAGCGGATCATACGCAACCTCGAACAAATCCTCTATCTGCTGGTCATCGTGCCACTGGTGGCGTTCCTCCCGGCACCTCTGGCCTATGGCCTGGCCTGTCTATGTGGCGATTGGCGCTACCGGCATGATAGGTCTACACGCGAGCAGATCATGCGCAGTCTCGAAGGTGTTCTCGGAGATCAGTTGAGTCCTGCAGAACGCGCCCGCGTGACACGCGACTTCTTCCGTCGGCGGTCCTGCCAAGCTATAGATGTGATGCGTCTAGCGGGAAGGGGGCGGGCACTGGCGCGACTGATAGAGATGCGCGGCCTGGAACACATTGAGGCCGCGCTAGCCGCTGGCAAGGGTGCAATCCTTTGCAGTGCCCACTTCGGTCTCTTTAATGGGGCTTGCTCCTTGATTGCTGCCTGTGGCTTCCCCATCACCGTCGTTGGCGACTGGCAATCCAAATCGGATTCCACCATGTCACCAGTACATCGCGTATTCTGGCGGCTGGGCTATGAAGGGCGAGTGGCACGCCACCTGCGCCGACCGAATATTGAGCCTCAGAAGGAAGGGGTTGGAATAGGGATCAGAATCGCGGAAGTTCTGCGCTCCAATGAATTGGTTTCTATGGCTATCGACATTCCAGCGCCTGTTGCCGATCGCGTGCGTGCGGTCCCGGTGGATTTTCTCGGTCGGCAAATCCTGCTGTTGCCTGGGAGCGTTCTCCTTGCTCAGCTTACCGGATCACCAGTGCTGGTGTTGGTTCTGCGCCGCTCAGCGGACTGGCGGCACCAGGTCCTGGAAATTTCGCCTGTGCCGTTGGATGGCGATGCCGTGACGGCTTTCAAGCGTTGCGTTTCCATGCTAGAAGCACCTATTCGCCAGGATCTAGCCCATTGGGATGCCTGGGAAAATCCACAGGACCTGGCTGATTTAGGGCTACTGTCAACGTATTCTCTTCAAGAGAAATAGGTATTACGAAGAATGAAAGATAGATTGATTGCTGCTCATGGAGGAGAACTCGTATTAAACATAGCGGACGATAGGGAACGTGTAGAATTGCAGGAGCGTGCCAGGAGTCTACCGCAGGTGCAGGTTAGTTCGCGCCAATTAGCCGACCTGGAGATGTTGGCAGTCGGCGCATATAGTCCTTTGCAGGGCTTTATGAATCGGGCCGATTATCTGGGTAGCGTGAATGATATGCACCTGAGCAATGGTTTGCCCTGGCCGATGCCGATAACTCTCTCGATAAGTTCAGATCGTGCCGCAAGACTGAAAGAAGGCACACAGATAGCGCTCGTCGATGATCACGGATCGCTGCAGGCTGTCATGACGATTGATGAGAAGTATGGCTATGATAAGCAACTCGAAGCGAGCAAAGTTTATCGCACGCTCGAAGAGGCACATCCGGGCGTGGAGGCACTGTATAAGCAGGGTGATGTCCTCTTAGGTGGCCCCGTGCGGGTAGTAGCTTTGCAACGGCAAGTCTTTGCCAAATACCGTTATACGCCAACTCAGTCACGCCAGATTTTTGCCAAGTGCGGTTGGAGGCATGTAGTTGGGTTCCAGACGCGTAATCCTGTGCATCGCGCACATGAATATATTCAGAAATGCGCCCTGGAAACTGTGGATGGTCTGTATCTGCATCCCCTGGTTGGTGACACCAAAGGTGATGACATTCCGGCATATGTACGCATCCAATGTTACGAAGTGCTGTTAGAGAACTACTATCCTTCTGATCGTGTGGTTCTCGGTGTACTTCCGGCCGCTATGCGCTACGCCGGGCCGCGTGAAGCCGTCTTCCATGCGCTCATCCGCAAGAACTATGGTTGCTCACATTTCATCGTGGGGCGTGATCATGCTGGTGTAGGCAACTACTATGGGACATATGACGCCCACTACATCTTTGCTGAGTTCGATCCAGCCAAACTCGGTGTCACACCCATATTCTTTGAGCATACGTTCTTCTGCCGAGCTTGTGATTCGATGGCCTCATCTAAAACCTGCCCACATGGAAGTGATTCTCACGTAACACTCAGCGGCACGAAGGTACGCCAGATGCTTCAAGCAGGTCAGATGCCACCTCGCGAATTCTCACGCCCAGAGGTTGCAAAAGTGCTGATCGAAGCGATGCACCAACCTGTGGCCTAATAAAAAACCGTTGGGGCAATAGTCACAGACACCTTCATTGTGGGCAAACGAGCAGACAAGGAATCACGCAAACCGCTCGTAGCATGGTAGTTAAGTACGCACACCACAAGCATATGAGCACTGCACGCGCTCACAGACGAGCCACTGGCGTGGGGCCCTGACGGCAGAGTGCAACCTTGTCCTCTCCCGTACCTGTGTGCCCAGGTCGTGCTCACCACTGTCGTCTGTGATCCACGGCAGACGTTTGGCCGTATCGTCTAGATGGACAAGATCGGCTTGCCCACCGTGCTGATCCGCAGAAAGGAGGACATCTCATGGCAACGAGCAACGGATCAGCCAAACACCCCTTTTTTGATCTGCATCCAGGGATGCGTATACGTCAACATCGCCCCCTGAATGTGGGGGCTCCCTTGGAGCTCATCCGCCAGGCTTTCGTCACCCCGCAGGACTACTTCTTTGTGCGCAATCACGGGGCTGTGCCTCAGGTGAACCTGCACCTCTATCGCCTGGCTGTGACCGGACGGGTGCAGGCTCCTTTAGCATTGCCCATAGGCGAGCTTCGCGCTCACTTTCCTCCTTCGACCATCATGGCAACGCTGCAATGTGCTGGCCACCGGCGCGATGAACTGGCTGCCGTGCAGCCTATTCCGGGGGAAATCCTGTGGGGGGCGGAGACGATCGGCAATGCGGTCTGGCGAGGCGTGGCTTTGCGCGAGGTCTTGCTGGCGGCTGGCGTCGGGCCAGAGGTGCGGCACGTGGCGTTTCTCGGCCTGGACACTATTCACAAGGGTAGTGAATGCTTTGGATTTGGGGGCTCGATACCCATCGAGAAGGCGATGAGTGCGGAAGTGCTCCTGGCGTACGAGATGAATGGGCAACCTCTGTCACCACGTCATGGCTTTCCCCTACGTGTCGTCGTGCCAGGATATATCGGCGCACGCAGCGTGAAGTGGCTGGCGAGCATCGTCCTACAGGAGGAGCCCTCCGCCAACTACTACCAGGCTCGGACCTACAAACTGTTTCCACCTCACGTGCGAGCAGAGAGCGCCGATGGGACACAAGGGCAGATGCTAGCAGCCCTCCCCCTGAATGCGGTCATCTTCCGTCCTGGTGAGGGGGAGCTGCTCAAGGCAGGATCAATCTGCATTCAGGGCTATGCCGTCGCTGGAGAGGGGCAGCAGATCGAACGGGTGGAACTGTCAAGCAACGGGGGAGCCACCTGGGCAGATGCCACGTTGCTCGAGCCACCGCAGCCCTGGACCTGGTGCTTCTGGGAGGTGACGGTACCCCTGGGTCCTGGCGCTCATCAGCTGATCGTGCGTGCCTGGGATTCAGCTGGCGATACCCAACCAGCCGATGTGAGGCAGGTGTGGAATTGGAAAGGGTACCTGAATAATGCCTGGCATCGGGTCAATGTCGACATACACTAGGCGAGCGCGCGTGAATCCAGCTCGTCAGAGGGTACGACAAGACGCACGAGCAGGGGTCCGCGCCAGGAAGCAACGTGCGCATCTCGAGTAAGAGCACTTGTTTATACCATGTGATGGTCCTATGCCGGCAGCAAATACGAGTTTTCCTGACGCGCTGTGGCTGATGATCTATGCACTTTTCACGTTCGTTATGGTGATTTTACCCTTATCAAGCAGCCGCCTAAATAGTATCAGCCGGTATTACCTCATCGTTTTTCCGGTGTTCATCCTGCTGGTACTCTGGAGCAACAACGTGGCAGGGGCGAACCGCCACTATTTCATCGTGACCGTTTCTAAAATGTAGAACTATCCGCACTATCTGGAGATATCCAAACAATGCCAAACAGGCACCACATTCTTCTACATGTTGTAGGTGGTCCCAAAGGACCAGCCGCAGAAACCGTAGTGCGGCATCCGCACCCATATAGGACGCGGATTTATGCGACTTTATCGCATAGAAGAGGTACAGTATGCATTTTACGAACGGCTTGACCAGAGTCCGCCCCCTCACGCCAAGCTTGTGAACGGCATATCCTGTGTAAAGAAACCTTTCACAAAACTGAGGATACTTTAGCATATTTCTATGTATCTGGCAACTGTTAGATACCCTCTTCGCAATGCTTCAAGCGGTGCTGATGGTTTTCTTCGTCTTGAGTCTACCTGCGATTGCATAGGCGAGTCCACTCATTGACAAATAGTGAATACGAGGATGTCAACCCGTAATAAGCTGGTAACTCAGTAGCTTAGCACCCTTGAGATTCACCAGTGCTGCCCGTAATTGTCCATCTCCATACTCGCTGCCTGGATTGATGCAGGTTGTTCGGCCTATCCTGGCCACTCCACGTGATTCATGAACATGCCCGTGTAACGAAATCAGAGGTTGATATTTCTCAATCGCGTCGTGTACAGCTTTGCTTCCAACAGGTCCCATCGCCACCTCTCCGCCAATCACTATCGGCTTGAGATTATCATCGAGCAGGGGCGCAATATCCAGTCCCGTTGCATAAGGAGGCACATGAATATTGAAGACAGCACGCTCAGGAGCGCGTAACTGCCCCGCCATAGCCTCGATGAAGCTGCCCAGTTCTTCGTCTGGAATGTCGCGCGGTGCATGCCACGGCGTTGTGTTGGCAAAGCCTGAGCTGACCATCTCGTGTTCATCATCGATCACCACAACGCGCCCCTCTGGCATCTCGATATAAGAACATTGCTTGAGTACCTTGACGATCTCACGTTCGTCATCATTGCCAGCTTGGATAAAACACCGTACACCGGTTCCGCGCAGCCGCTCCTCAGCAATTTCACACCAACCCTCTACGCTTTCCACCATTAATCGGGTGAACAGCCGATCAACGAGGCTGCGGTCAGCCTCCATCGCCGCTACTTCCTCGGTTGTTGTGCGGAATGGATATGCTCCGGCTTGACGAACCCGGCGTTCAAAAGCGGCAATAGCCTCCTCTGATTCGAGCGAGACTGTCTGACCGAGCAAAGTCGCCCGGTAACTGGCTCCTCCAGATTGGCGCACAATTGGCACCATGGCCTTGCCTGTGATGTCACCACCAAGAATCAGCACGTTGGCCTGATAAAACTTCGCCGCATTAATAAATTTGATGAAACAGCGTTCGGACCCATGAATATCCGTGGCGAAAAAGAGAGTAGTTCGCCGACTCATCGCATACACCTCCTCCAGGGCAACCGCAAGGGCTACACACAGTCCCCCAGACTGCGTCCCCGCTCCACTCCGCCACCCTTGCCCCTACACCCTAGAACATGATCGCCCCGCCGGTTACGTTCACGGCCTGGCCTGTCATATACGCCGCGCGGTCGCTAAGTAGAAACACAACAACACGAGCAACATCCTCTGGTTCTTCCAATCTCCCCAACGGGATTGACCGGATGTACTCCTGTCGCACTTCCTCCGCTGTTATGCCGCGAAGCGCCGATTCCCAGACCACCTCGCGCTCCTGCATAGAGGTTCGCACATAGCCAGGGCACACAGAATTGACACGTATACCATATGCTGCTGTTTCGAGCGCAAGCGCCTGCGTGAAGCCGATCACTGCGAACTTGGACGCCGAGTAATGGGCGAGGAGTGGAGCAGCTTTTTTGCCAGCCATCGAGGCCGTGTTCACGATGGTACCGCCTCCGCCCCGGCGCAGGAAGAGGCGCACCTCAGCCTGGCAGCAGAAGAAGATACCCTTCGCATTCACATCCATATTGAAGTCCCAGTCGGCCTCGGTCAGATCGACCACCCGCGCCATCGAGGAGACACCCGCATTGTTGACAGCGAGTTCGAGGCCACCCAATCGCTGCGCCGCGTCCTCGACTCGTGTTGTCACGTCAGCAGCATTGCGTACATCAAGCTGGGCAGCCCAGATACGCGCTTCTGGACGAAGTGCATTCGCCTCGTCTGCGACTCGCTGCGCTGCTTCGGCATCCAGATCAGTAATATAGAGATCGGCCCCTTCGCGCACCGTCTCGAGCGCAATTGCCCGGCCAATCCCGGCTCCCGCCCCCGTGATAAACCCGTGTAAACCTGTTAACAGCATTCTGGCGTCCTTTCCTAATGCATAATCACCCAACATTTTAGGGAAAAGGAACATTTGGGGACACCCCATTACCTGTCCCCCAGACAGGGTCCCCGGCAGGGAGGCTTCGCCCCCTGCACCTCCATTGCCTAACAGGTCTCTTGACTTTGCACTAAATGAGTTAATCAAGCCGGCCAAGTTCAGGCAAGAAGGATTGTAATCGTGTATAGAGATCGCGATAAAGCGAAAAGCCTTCACGATAGCGTTCAGCATGCGTACTTTGTGGTTGGTAGATTGGCCCCTGACTGATGAAACGGGTGATCTCATGCCAGTTCGCAAACATGCCCACACCCATTGCGGCGACATAGGCTGTGCCCAGCGCCGAAGCCGCCTCGCCGGCAACTACCTGCACTTGCTGGTTTAGCACATCAGACATAATCTGCATCCAGAGCCGACTGCGGCTTCCACCATCTGCTGCGCACACACGCCGGATGGGTCGCTTTGCCTCGCGCAGTAATGAAATATGGTGCGCAAATCCATAGCAGACCGCTTCCAGGATTGATCGATAGAGGTGGGCTCGCGTATGATGCAGCATTACACCGGCGAAGACACCGCGAGCGGCTGGATCAAAGATAGGCGTCTTCTCACCCAGAAAATAAGGCAGCGCAATGATCCCACTAGAGCCGGGTGGAACCGCCTCAGCCTCCTGATCTAGCAGCGCGAGGGATGCTCCGCCAGCCAGTTCTTGCGCAAACCATTTCACTAACGAGCCGCTGGTAGCCATGCATCCACTGAGTATCGTGAGGTCAGGGATATCGTGATAATCGAAATAAAAATGCCGATCGGGTTCAGGATAGTCTGCACAATAGAGGAGATCACCCGCGCCCCCAAACTTCAGCAGAACATCGCCGTTCTCCGTCAGCCCGGCGGCTAGTGCTGCCGCGATATGATCGGCGCTCCCTGCTACTACTGGCGTCCCTGTTCGTAGGCCACACTGCATGGCAACCGTCTCGCTAATGCTTCCCACGATCTCGGTCGGTTGATGTACTGGTGGTAAGATTGCAGGATCAATGCTGGCATGCTCCAGATAGGGTACATGCCAGCGATGTTGCTGGACGTCGTAGAGCCCACTTTCTGCTGCCCAGTTCTCCTCTAGAGAGCGTTGGCCAGTCAGTCGAAACACAATGAAATCATAGGAGCCACACAAATGCGCCACGTGCGCCACAATGTCTGGTTCATGTCGTGTCAGCCAGCGCCAGCGAGGATCAATATTCTGCTGATTGGGTATGCCTCCGGTGATGGTGAAAAATTCCTCCGCATCAACGGCAGCACGCAATTCTGTGACCTCGGCGATTGAACGTGCATCATTCTGTTGGATACTCGGTCGCAGTGGCTGATCGTTTGTGTCCAGCAAGACCATCGCAGGCACCATGCCCGAAACGCCGATGGCCGCAACCTCATCAGCGGGGATAACAGCCTGTAATTCACGAAGGGCTGCGAGTGTAGTCGTCCACCAGCGCTCAGGGTCCTCCTCGGCCCATCCAGGGTGAGGTGAGAGCAACTCATGAGGACGCTCCACCTGGGCAACGATGCCATGCTCACGATCAAGTGCAACGGCTTTAAGCGCGGTCGTGCCTACATCAATGCCAAATACATAGCGGGTTGACATACTTTAGGTCTCCGGGCGACCGCAAGGGTCGCCCCTACATATACGAGTCGCGTGCGGCACGCACTTCGTCCATGAAGCGCCTGACACGCTCAGAATCAACAGGATTCCAGGTGTAGCCATCTCGCTTGAGGCCGGTGCCGACGATGACACCATCCGCCACCGCCAGCGTCGCCCGTACTGTCTCGATGCGCACCCCCGTATTTGCCAGGACGGGTGTCATTGGTACAGCAGCCTTGGCCTCGCGTATATGATCGAGATCAGCCGCAGCGCCTGCCATGGGACCTGAAATGAGGATCGCATCTGCCAGTGACGAGACAACCACGCTGTGCGCAAGCGCACCGATAGGGCGTGCTGAAACAGGCCGCGCGAACTCTGGCTCAATGTTAAAGAACAGGCGCACATCATCGGCATGGATATGACGCCGATAATCCAGCGCAGCAGCAGCGTCGGGGTGCCAAAGCCCCATATCGCTATCATAGACGCCAGTGAAGACTTCGCGCACAAAGCTAGCTCGTACAGCCTTTGCCACTGCCAGGGCGGCCATCGGATCCCACAGCAGGTCAACGCCATAAGGCAACGGGATATGCGGACGCAATTCGCCAATCGTAGCTGCCATCGCCGCTATAGGCGCGCGATCCGTCTGCAATGGGTATGGACGATCGCCTTCATTGCAGAAAAGCAATCCATCAACGCCGCCCTCCTGCAATATATCTAAGTCTCGGCACAGCGCATCGACAACCGCTCGCATTCCTCCACTGTCGTCATAGAGCGGGCGTCCCGGCAAGGGCAGCAAATGCATCATCGCAATCACTGGTTTCGCGCACCCGAAGAGCGCTTCCAGAATAGATCGATTGTTCTTGTCACTTGAGACGTCGGACATAAAAAGCTCCCTGGTCGGGCGTGATTCATCACGCCCCTACAATTTCAACAGTGGGCATAAGGATGGCATATTCCCTCGACCCACAGCGGGAAACCTGGCGGGGGCAAGCCCCTGAAAGCCGTATCACTCCGGTGGAATCTCCTGGAATGCTGCCTTCAGTTGAATGCCCTGTCGCGCGCGTACGAAGCGTACAACCATATAATATACTACTCCCAGGACCGGGACAGCAAATGCCTCTATCATCGATTGCGGGGCAACCTGTCCGAAAGCTGTTGTGGTCAAGGCGACATAAAGCACAAAGGCCCAGCTAAGCAGCATCACCACACCAACGATTGTCAGCCAGGGAACGCCAGCAATCCTGGCTCGAACCATGGCTGGTGCTGACTCAAAGAGGCTCGGGCGGGTAAAGGGCATTACTATGGCTGCCAGAGCTACGGCGATGAAAGCGAGGGCCATAACTGCAATGACGTTGATGAGTAGAGCGCTTAATCCCTGGTAGATATTCAGGTAGTTCAGCAACTCGACCCACAGCGCCACCACTATCGTCGCAATTACAGGTGTGTGCAGGCGGTCATTGACCTCCGCCACGCCAGCCGGGGCCAATCGATCAAAGGACCAGGCGAAGATGTTGCGCGTGGCAATCAGAAAGCCCGTTGGAGTCCACCAGAGCACCGAGAGCACAAAGCAGGCTGCTACGAAGACCTGCAGGAAAACCGGCAAGGCCAGGAATTTCACCAGTGATGGGAGATAGGGCGCGAAGCCCAATGGCGAATTCGAGGTATTGAAGCCGAGATAGACGAGGGAGCCGAAAGTCGAGAAACCGTAGGTGGTATACACCAACAAGGTCGCCAATATATAGAGTACCGCGCTGATCACAAGCGCCCCGATAATCGACGTTGTGGCAGTTCGTCGTACGTTTTTGATCTCGCCGGCAAAGTAGCCGGTCCATTGGAAGCCGGTAAACACCTGGAAGGCATAAATCATGGCAAACACCGTGCCTCCCCAGTCGATGCCCGTGCCCGACAAGTAGCCCGCCTTGGCAGCAGCTCTCGTCATCTGGTTGATGGTTATTCCGCTGTGAGTGTTGAAGTTAGCGACGAAGGCATCGTGCCCTGTCAGCGCCAGCCCGACGAGCCAGATGAGCATTCCTACCCACACAATGGCAAAGGTGATTGTCATGTACCGCGCCACGCGGCGCGTGCCCAGTACCATCAGACCGGCAAAGGCAATGGTGAGCACAGTGGCAAGGAGAAACTGCGTCAACAGGCTAGGGTTCCATGTGAAGCCCGCCACGTACGCCAGGCTCGGTACGAGCAGCGTCATCATCGTCGTAAAGTTGAAGGAAATCCAGGTCGTGAAGACGAATGTGAGCGAGAGATTCGTCAGAAAGCCGATACCTGGACCCAGGACGCGGCTGACCCAGACATAATCTCCGCCGGAGCGCGGCATAGCGACGGTGAAGTAGAGATACACCAGGCCAAAGCAGAGCACCAGAGGGAGGGAGAACAGGAACGATAGCAGGACGTTGGCGTTAGGCCAGAACGTTGGTGCAAACGAAAGCACCTGGGTGATGCCGACGGGAATGAGCACAGCTGAGAAGACCAGGTTGAAGGCATCGAAAGGCGAAAGCTCACGTACTAATCCTGTCGCATTACGGACAAAAAGCGAGGTAGAGCCACTTACTGTAGACATCGGATCCTCCTAATCCAGGGTTACAAAAGAACACACTATGCGATTCCCCTAGGGAAATAGTTCCTTTCAGCCACTTACCATCTGATAACCTTTGAGCTTCCCCTTATTGAGTGTTACCAGTGCCCCGTGCAAGATACCTTCACTAAAATCGCTACCCGGATTGATGCAAACGGTGCGGCCAATCTTGCAGGATGCATGCGCCTCGTGAACATGTCCATGTAATCCCAGGAGTGGCTGATAGCGTTCAATTGCTGCGCGTACTGCTGTCGAGCCGACTGGCTTAAAGCGCGTCTGCCCCAGGCTGGTTTGCACTTTCAACGATGCATCCAGTTCTGGCGCATCATCCAGCCCGCTCTGGAAAGGAGGCACATGCAGGTTCATTACCAGCGACTCAGGCTGCTTGACCTGGGCCATCAACGCATCTATTCGCTTACCCAATTCCTCTTCGCTGCACTCTCTTGGTGTCTGCCAGGGGGTCGGATTCGACCAGCCACAACTGATCATCTCACTATCATCATCCAACACTACTATGTGGTCTTCAGGGTCGCACACGACCCGTCCTTCATCCAATACTTCCAGCACGCCCGGCGGATCGTCATTGCCGCCCATCATGAAACAGCGCGCGCCTGTACCTGCCAGACGTTGATCAGCCAGGGTTATCCATTCCTTCAGCCGCTCTTTCATGAGCTGCATAAAGAGTGGCTCCATTTCGCCCGCTTCACGCAACGCTTGCGGCTCCCCAGCATGGCAACGGTAAGGATACAGCCCCCTATCACTTGCTCGTTGCTTGAACGCCTCCACATCGGCCTCTGCCGTGAATTTGACTTGATGACCGTGCTCTTCAGTTACATACGTGCCAGGACCCACCTCTTCCAGGAAGACAATTGCCTTGCCAAGGATATCGCCACCCATCACCAGGACATTCGCCTGGTAGAATTTCGCCGCATTCAAAAACTTGCGGAAGCAACGGTTGGACCCATGTATATCGCTTGCGTAGTAGATCCTCGTTGTAGCCATCGCCTTACCCTTTTGTGCCTGCTTGCACACTCTGGCGCTGCTCACCCACGAGAGAGACTCGGAGACCACACGATCGCAATTCTTTTACCATGTCTTCAGGCGCTTCATCATCAGTTATGAACGTACTTACCATCTGAAGCGGAGCGACAACTGCGGGTGCCCGGAATCCCAGCTTGCTATGGTCGGCCAGCACCATTATGTGACGCGAACGTTCCATCATCAAGCAATGCAGGGCAGCCACTTCATAGTCCAGTTCCGTCACTCCAACTAGCGGGTCGACTCCTGCTGCTCCCAGCACACAAACATCAGCATAAAAGCGATTGAGCGTTGCCTCGGCAATCGGACCTGTCATCGTCAACTCGTCCGCGTCTAACTTGCCTCCAACGGCAATCACAGAGATGTTACGCGAACAGAGCAGACTTGCATGTGAGAGCGATGCGGTTATCACGAGCAGGCGAGGGTGCGGAGGCAAGAATTGCGCGAACTGCGCAGTCGTTGTCCCTTCTCCTAGAAAGAGCGTCTGACCTGGTTCAATCAGCCTGGCAGCGCTCGTCCCTATCAAGCGCTTTTGTGGGGAGAACTGCAATGCCCGGCTATTGAATCCCAGTTCCACGCTTTTAGTCAAGTGCGCTGTTGCTCCACCATAGGTCTGACGCAAGAAACCATCCTGCTCCAGCCGCTTGATGTCGCGACGAATCGTCATCACCGAGACGCACAGTTCGTCCGCAAGCGCTTGCGTCTCAATTGATTGCCGCTCAGCAACTCGTTCCAGAATCCGCCTTCTCCGTTCGCTCGCCAGCATAGAGTGATCCCTACCAATCTTCTATCTCAGCCACAAAATAGAACATAACTGAACAAAATACATTGACTAAACATGATCTATGTTGTATACTCTAGCCAATAATTCTACCATTGTCAAGTCTGAACGGCCAGTTCGTGGTAGGTTCTTCACCGTTATCTGTCGCGTTCCTGCCAGACCTGGCAGATCCACATCTGCTTTCTTCGTAGCACCCCGATTTATCGTGGGTGCTCGTATTGGAAACATTTTTAACCTGTAGGCAGGTAAGTGAAGGAGCACAATATGTCAAAGCAGACCTCCCTCTTCGTTCGGCAATCATCTGGTCTTGTACGTGAAGCGTCGGCCATCGACGCCATAATCTTCAACGCCGTCTTCTCCGCTCCCGTCGGAGCAACCCTGGCATTTGGCATATTTTACGCACTCGGTACCTCGCCTGGTGCCGACCTGGTAACAGCGCTGCTGATCGCCTTCATCGTCAACATACCCGTCTGCATCATGATGTCTATGATGGCCTCGGCCATGCCGAGAACGGGTGGTGACTATGTCTGGATTAGCCGCATCCTTCATCCAGCGGCGGCAGTCTTCAGCAATTTCTCTGCTGCAATTTCAGCCTTAATCGGCGCAGCCTTCTGGGCGCGTTCCTTCGCTGTGCTTGCGGTTGGCCCAACCCTGGCAGTCTTGGGTGCTGTGACCAAAAACAATGGTTTAATCAATGCAGGCAATGTTGTGAGCGGTAGTGATGCCACAGGACAGTGGTGGACGTTCGGTCTTGGCCTGGTGCTCATAATCATCCTGGCCATTGCCATGTCATCTGGAACAAAGGCTTCGTTTCGCGTCCAGAACACTTGCTGGATCATTGCCAGTGTTGGTACATTCCTCGCGTTTGCTGCCCTGGCTCTCGCCTCCCGCTCAGATTTCGTCGCAAACTTCAATACCTTCGCTCAACCATTCACCCATAGCGCAAACTCCTACCAAGCCATCCAGGACGCCGCCGCTAAAGCCGGTTTCACCTTCACGGGCAACCATCCCTTTTTTGCTTCGACGCTGCCAGTCGTTGCTATAATTATGACCTTTATGATGTGGAACTGGTGGTCGGTATACATCGCCGGTGAACTGAAATCAGCCGGCAACCTGCGACGCCAACTATCCGTGATGATTGGCGCTCTTGTTTGGGACTCGCTCTTTATGATCATAGGTGTCCTGCTGCTGTATCGCAGCGCTGGCGAGCAGTTCATTGCCAGTATCAACTTCCTGACTACAACAGCGACCGGCTATACGCTGCCAGTGCTGCCCTACTACAACTTGATGGCGAGCATCGCTGCTAACAACTCGCTTTTTGCCTTGCTGATCGCCGTTAGCTTTCTCTTCTGGAACCTCCCGGCGATGTTCCCAAACACCTTTATGCCGGTACGTACCATCTTCGCGTGGTCATTTGATCGCATTCTGCCAGGTAAGCTTTCCGAGGTGAGCGAGCGCACCCATGCCCCCATACCAGCGATCATCACGGCTTCTATTATCGTACTCGCTATCCTGATCTGGTCTGTCCTTTCTACCTCCTTCTTTACGCTGCTCTCACTGGGCGTACTCGCCGGCGTCGTCACTATTCTGACGGTGAGTGTCGCTGCAATCGCCTTCCCATTGCGCCGTCCAGAACTGTATAGGAACTCTCCTGCCAACGTCTCTGTTGCAGGTATTCCTGTATTGCCCATAGTCGCTGTGCTTTCCATTGTTGTAATGATCGGGCTTGCCTATGTTGTGCTGAGCTACCCACAGCTTGGTATTATCCCCTGGCAAGGTTTCGCTTTCATGGGGGCCCTGGTTGTGCTGGGCTTGTTGATTTACTTTGTTGCGCGAGCCGTTCGGTCAACCCAGGGTATTAACCTCGATCTCATCTACCGCGAGCTACCGCCTGAGTGAGCACATACGGTATGCAGGTGCCTCTTAGCCTTGGGATAGGCAATCTTTGGTTGCTGTGATAAAATAGCAGTAGCAGATCAACCCACCAATCGTAAACTTCGTGCCAATCTTATGGTTTTGCAACGAATATCGAGAGATGGAGCAGATATTGTTGCGAAGTTTTTGTTATTTCTGACCATTGAAAGGAGTTGTTCCGATGTCCGAGTATAAGCTGTTTATTAATGGCGATCTGGTCGATAGCAGGTCGGGTAAACGTGTGAACGACATTGGCCCGGCCAGTGGCGAGCCAATTGCCCAGGTTCCCGAAAGTTCGCTTGAGGATGTGGAGCGTGCGGTTGCCGCGGCACGCGAGGCATTTGATGATGGTCGCTGGTCTGGTCTCACTCCCAGCGCACGCGCCGCAACATTGGAGAAACTGGCGACGCTGATAGAAACGCACACAGCGGAGCTGGCTGAATTGGAGTCGAAGGATGCGGGCAAGCCGATCAAGCTGGCACGCGACGGCGATATTCCCTTCTCGATCGATAATCTGCATTTCTTCGCCGGGGCGGCTCGCCACCTTACCGGCACGGCCGCCAGCGAGTACAGCGGCGGGCATACCAGCATCATCCGCCGCGAGCCTATCGGAGTTGTAGCGTCGTTAGCTCCATGGAACTATCCCTTCATGATGGCGGCCTGGAAGATTGGCCCTGCGCTGGCGGCAGGCAACACGGTTGTACTCAAGCCGTCGGTTGAAACGCCACTGACCACACTCAAGCTTGGTGAAATTGCCCAGGAGGCTGGCTTGCCCCCTGGCGTTCTCAACATCATTACCAGTGGTCCCGGCGTGGCGCAAGCGCTTGCCAGTCATAAGAAGGTGAACATGGTCTCGGTCACAGGCAGCACGGAGAGCGGCAAGCATATCATGCGTGCTGCTGCTGACGCAATCAGGCGTGTTCACCTGGAACTTGGCGGCAAAGCTCCGTTTATCGTCTTTGACGATGCCGATATCGAAGCTGCTGCCAATGGTGCCGTCGTAGGTGGCTATGTCAACTGTGGCCAGGACTGCACTGCTGCCACACGTGTGTATGTGCAGGATAGCGTCTACGATTCCTTCATGGACTCGTTCTTGAGTAAGGTGAAGCAGATTCGTGTCGGCGACCCATCCAGGGAGAGCACTGACATGGGGCCATTGATTTCTGCTACCCAGCGTGCCGCCGTCGAGGGGTTTGTGGAGCGTGCGCTGCGTGAGGGAGCAAATATTGTGACGGGCGGGAAGCGTGCCACGGTAGCAGGTTTAGAGAAGGGCTTCTTCTTTGAGCCGACTGTGATTGCACAGGACCGCAACGACGCTGAGATTGTGCAGTGTGAGGTGTTTGGTCCGGTTGTCGTCGTGAGCCGCTTCAAGACGGAGGATGAAGTGCTGGCGAAGGCTAACGATGTCGTCTATGGCCTGGCTGCTTCCGTCTGGACGAGGGATATCTTCAAGGCGATGCATGCCAGCAGGGTGCTGCAGTTTGGCACAGTCTGGGTCAACGACCATCTGCCACTGACGTCGGAGATGCCGCACGGTGGGTACAAGGAGAGCGGCATAGGCAAAGATATGTCGATGTTCTCCTTTGAAGAGTATACCCAGATCAAGCATGTGATGATTGAACTGTTCGGCGAGGCCCGCAAGGGTTGGCACTATACGGCGTTCGGCGACGCCTAATTGAACGGGCGAGGTAGGCGAGGCGAGCAGAAAAACCAGGGCACTCTGCAAAGGGTGCCCTGGCGACTAGTAGGTCCCCGATTTATCGTAGGATCCTTACGCCTTTTTCTCTGAACCGAGGATCGCATTGACCGTGGTGCCACAGACAGCGCAGTGACCCCTGAGAGCAGGTTTTCCGTTCTTCATGGTGACGCGCTGTGCGTCCTTCATCTCGGTCTTCTTTTTGCACTTCACACAATAGTAGGTATCGGACATAGTATTCGTGTCTCCTTACTTCCACACTAGAAAAAACTTACACTCCCCGCATGGGAGTGAGTTGCACGCGACAGATACACTTCGTATCCCTGTGACTGAAGTTCCTGCTGCACTTGTGTAGCACGAGCCAGTTCAGGAAATAGTGCGAAGAGGGTCGGACCACTTCCAGAGAGCCGTACGATTGAAGCACCTGCTCGAAGCAGGTCTTCTCTGGCCTGAGCAACCTCTGGATAGCACTCCAGCACACTGCGCTCCAAACAGTTATGCAGGTATTCCGCGCGTGGCATGGTACCTGCATTTAAAGCTGAACAAACTTCACGGCTGTAGGTGCCATCGGTGTAGTCGCTAGCAGGCAGAGAACGAAAGACCTCTGCTGTCGCGATACCGATGGCTGGTTTAAGGAGCAGCAGCCAGCGCATTGCCTCTGGCCAATATGGGGCAAGCCGGGTCACCTGCTCGCCGCGCCCCTCGCAAAGTGCGAGACCACCTGTCAGAAAAAACGGAACATCTGACCCGAGTGAGGCTGCCATATTGAGCAAATCCACCGGTGACAGCGGTAATCGCCACCACTGTTGGAGTGCAAGCAGAATAGCAGCAGCGTTGCTACTCCCACCACCTAAACCAGCCGCGACAGGGATACGTTTGTGCAATTCAATTCTGACCCCTTGAGTGAGCGCGAGGCGCTGGCGCAGCAAAGTTGCAGCGCGGGCAGCCAGGTTCTCATCATTGCTGAGTGCCGGCGTTGTACAGATCACTTGTACGCGGTCGTCGTCAGTAACGGTAAGGCAAATGGTATCGTGCAGGTCAATGGTCTGCATGACCGTTGCCAATGCATGATAGCCATCAGCCCGGCGCCCCAACACGTCGAGTGTGAGGTTGATCTTTGCATACGCCTGGACAAAGCACATATTGCCAGGAGTCTGTGCTCGCTGTGCGTGACTCATGCGTGCATTGTGCATAGAAATGGCACGCTTGTCAAGCTCAGGGGATGAATGGCCTAAAGATACTATGCTCTCCAGGGCGACCGGTAGAGTGCCGATTTATCGCGCACGTGGTCGCCCCTACCATACTACAGCTTCGCAGGCCGATTCGTCGTATGGTAGCCCTGAACCCCTCAACTGTGGTATACTCCATGCTAGACACAGGTCAATGTTTTTTGCTTGATTAGGCATGGTTCAAATGAACTTGACAGTTCCTAACCAACAGCAAGGTCCAGCCCTGTCATCCTGAGCGCAGCGAAGGATCTCTGCGTCCGTCGAGCCAGACCCTTCGCTGCGCTCAGGGTGACAGGCATTATCTCCAAATGTCTAGCGGCAGATCGGGATCATCAAACTTATTTTCCTGTGATTCGCCTTATCATCGGTAATGGTATTTAGTATGGATATAACCGTCGCGTATTTTCATCCCCTGCTTCACCCAGAGACGGTGAAGCGTGATTTCAGTCGGATTCGTGCTGCGGGTGCAGGAAGCATTGTCTACGCCATCCATGAACAAGAGGAGCAACGTTTGCGGCGTGACCTCGAGCGCGGGCTGCGCCAGGCCCAGGATGCGGGTTTGAAGGTACATTTGAGTCCTGGACGCTATGGCAATCTATTTGCAGGACCGGCGCTCGTGCCAAGCTGGTATACATTCCGTCATCCGCACTCGCGAGTGATGGATCGCCACGGACGCTACCATGATATGGTTTGCTTCAATCATGCTCCATTTCGCTCCTGGCTCTTCAAAGAAATCGAGCACTACCTGTCTACATATCCTGTCAACGGTATTTTCATCGATGAGCCTCGTAGTCCAGAGATTACCTGCTTCTGCTCGGTATGCCGAGCGCTCTGCCCCGATGTGGCTGACCTCTCGCGCTTCCGTCGCCGTTCCATGATCGATTTTCTAAGTGAGATATGCGCGTGTGTCAAACGCGTCGATGCTCATGCAAAAACGACGGTCGTGTTATTGCCAAACGATCTGCAACAGCTGGACGATCTGGCAGCGATTCCCGACCTGGATACGATTGGCTGCCACCTTTTCTGGCACTCCCTCGAGAGGATTGAAACGCGCTCCGCAAGCTTCGCTGAGGGGAGCTACGAAGATGTGATGGCAATAGAAAAGTGGGGGAACACCGTGGTTGAAGTGACCCGCCAGCGTAAAAAACGGAGTCAGCTCTGGTTGCAGAACTTCAACCTGGACGAAGTTGCTGAAAAGCAATTGGAGTCGGCTTTTACTCAGTTGGTGAGTGCAGAGCCGGATGAACTGGCATGCTATTACTACTGGCGCAATAACGCGAACCCTATGAGTGTCTGGCAAACAACACTCGAGTTACTACGGCGCATACCACGCCGTCAGTTGCATTGGCAGGCTACAGTAGCTCCCCGATTTATCGTGGGAGCCAACAGAGAAGGAAAGACGTCTCTTGAATAATTCCCAGAAGGCTGAGGGGGTATGAGGGGTATTACTGCCAGGCTCTGCAGCCGCAGGCTTGCAGAGCCTGGCAGTAAAAAGGACACAAGCCGCCGGAGGGGACATCATGATTAAAAGCGAAGCTTTTAACGATGAGGATGGGGAGGCCAGCTATCAGGCATCTGACTTTGATTAGCCCGACCGCCGCAGCGGGTCGGGCTAATCAAACTATGGTTAGGCCTGTAGACCCATTTTACCTGGTGGTATAGTGGGTGACGAAGTATCCTTCTCTACCTGGTATATCTTCTCCAGTAGCTCTCGGAGTGCTTTGACCTGTTTCTGGGTCTTTGCCCCCATATCACTTACCATCAAAATGACGGCCTGTACACCGAGCGTTACGAGTGTCAATGCATCAGATTCGTCCACGTCTCCTGGCACGTTGAGGAGCGCAGGGAAACGTACTGCCTCACGTACAGCACGGTAGTGTAGGGCATCCTCGATGCTCATTGTACCGACCGTGGCTGCTAACCAGAAATCCAGCCGTACTGCTGTGATCGTGTCGAATGCCGTCAAGTTGCGAATGAAGGTGGGGTACATATCCCCTTCTCGCATTGGAACGCTTACCACCAGGTCCAGGTCCTTGATTTTCAGTGCGAGTAAACGCGCAGGAGCCTGGAGCGGCAATACGACATAATGTATTCCGGCATCTTTAAGCTGTTCGAGACGGTCGCGTTCGAGTGTATCCCAGCCGCCTGTTATGTGTAATCCACAGGCGAAGTTCCTGTCGCTCGTTTTGGCAGCTTCGATCGCTTGCTTGAGCGTTTCAATTTCGGATGCTGCCTTACCATCCCAGGGAAAAAGCAGACCATCTGCTCCGGCTTTGATAGCAGCCTCGGCACTCGCCACGTCGATATCGCTGAATTCGACGACCAGTGCAGCGGCACGTGGCTTCGTCGCGGCCTTGTTTTTCCCTACAAAACCTATTCCACTGCTGCTTTGTGCTCGGCGCACCTGTGAAAACATGTCCAGCAGCTTACTCATTTTTGTCTATCTCCCTTTAATTACACCACGGCCATCTTTATTAAGTCTGGCCGTGACGTGTCATGTAGCTTCTATAAGTGTTTGCATTATAGCACGTGACATCTCCCCATGGCTGGAAGCCAAGGGCTTCTCATCCTCGCGAATGAGAGCTTCCTGCTTCACTGGCAACTGCCTGCCGAGCCTTCGCCCGCACAGGTCTTACGTTGCCTCCACAGGCATTGACGGAGAGCCCCTCCGCCAGAATGTTGATCGCGGCATTGGTATCACGGTCGTGAACCGTACCGCATTCTGGACAGACCCATTCACGTATGTCCAGAGAAAGCGAGTCAAGGACATGCTTGCATGCATGACAGGTCTTGGAAGATGGGTACCACCGGTCAATCTTGATCACGGTGCGTCCGTACCACGCCGCTTTGTATTCCAGTTGGCGGACAAACTCCCCCCATCCCACATCGCTGATCTCTTTGGCCAGCGAGTGGTTCTTGACCAGGTTCTTGACAGCCAGGCTCTCCACGCACACTACTTGGTTTTCGTGGACAATGCGTGTACTGAGCTTGTGCTGGTAGTCTCGTCTTCGGTCAGCAATCCGAGCATGGATTTGGCCACTTTCAGACGGGCTTTGTGGCGGTTCTTGGAGCCCTTCTTTTTCTTGGCGTGGCGTCGCTGCGCTTTGGCCAGCTTCTTCTCATCCTTGGCAAAATAGCGTGGGTTGCCAACGGTCTCACCTGTCGAGAGGGCCACCATGGACTTAATGCCAAGATCGAGCCCGACCATGTGATTGACCACAGGCAAAGGGTTGATGTCCTCTTCCACCAGGATCGAGACGAAGTAACGGTTCGCACAATCTTTGGAGATCGTGACCGAACTGGGCTTGACATCTTTGGGCAAAGGTCTATGCCAGTGGATATCCAAAGGCTCATCCATCTTGGCAAGGGTGAGGGTCTTCCCATCCCACTTGAAGGCATTGGAGGCATAGGTCGCCGACTGCTCGTGCTGCTTCTTCTTGAAGGTGGGATACTCAGCCCGTCCTTCAAAGAAGTTGACAAACGCACGATCCAAGTGGCGAAGGGCTTGTTGCAAGGGCACAGAAGAAACATCTGCCAACCAGGGGTATTGTTGCTTGAGAGCAGGGAGCATGGCCGCAAGATCATTGTAATACAGGCTCTCTCCCTGCTCTCTAGAGGCCGCCTTGCGGGTCGAGAGGCCCCAATTGTAGACGAAGCGGCAACATCCGAACGTCTGAGCAAGG
>WNFB01000325.1_pt1 | contig 68359 bp, 52 predicted proteins | sample 5400501 | NCBI WGS metagenome assembly WNFB01 (sample SAMN13153341, study PRJNA577476) | soil metagenome | isolation source: 200 cm saprolite under Douglas fir tree site 2 hole 1 | place: USA:California | collected 2015-04-18 | reverse complement strand
CTCGTGCGACAATTTCGCCAATCTCCCCAATTGCCACCTCGTGATCGTCGTCATCGACGACGCGCACCTCCACATCGGTGCGAGGAATCCCTGCCGAAGCGAGGCGCCGTTCCGCAACCGGGTCGCCATGCGTCACGTGCTCTTCTCGCCGCAGGTAGGAGATCGTCATCGGCGCTTCGCCCTGGCCGTAGATCTGGACCAACACGGGCCCAAAGGCTTCCACTGCCTGCTTCATGTCCTCAACATACATTGGTCCTCCACCGTAAGGGATACAGCGCAGACTGCTCAAGTCGTAGGACTGGTACGGCCCGTTGAGCAACATCTTGATCTGCGTCGGGGCAAGAAACGCGATGGTAGTCACACGCAGGCGCTGGATCAGGGTAAAGACCGTCTGGGGATCGAAACTGGGCGTGTGCAGAATAACACTCGTTGCGCCTTTGGCAATTGCCGGTAGTCCAAATAAACCACTCCCATGGGTGAGTGGTGCGGCATGAAGAACGACGTCCTCAGGGGCAAGTGGGTTCACGTCCGCGAAGTAGTTCATCATCATCGCCAGCAGGTTGCGATGGGTCAGCATTGCTCCCTTAGGCTTACCAGTGGTACCGGAGGTATAGAACAGCCAGGCGAGATCGTCTGGATCGACCTCGGCATCAGTGGTCACCGGGTCGGCGGCCGAGAGTAATGTCTCATAATCGAGGGCACCTGCAATGCTCTCAACTCCAACCAGTTGCAGTTCCGGTATCTGCTTGCGTGCTTGAAATGCGGAGGCTGCATATTCACCTGTTGCCACCAGCACTCTGGCTTCGCAGTCCTGGCAGATAAACGCCACCTCCTCCGGGTGCAGTCGCACGTTGATCGGGACGGCAACAGCACCAGCGCGGAAGCAAGCGAAGAGCGTCTCGAACAAAGCAGGCCCGTTCCGCTGCACAAGTGCCACGCGGTCTCCTGGACGTACACCAAGGGTTTGTAAAGCCCGGGCCAACCGACCGACCCGCTCGGTCAACTCAGCATAGCTGAGTTGCTGCTCGCCATATTGAATTGCCAGCTGATTACCGTGAAGCCGACTGGTTTTCGTCAAGAGAGAACCAATATTCATAACAACGCATCGCCTCTTCAGAAATAGAGGGAACCGGAGATAGGCTTTCCGCGCCTGTCTCAACGACACTTCTGCATACCTACCGTTGGGTATTAATGCTGTGCGATCACCCCTTTTCTCGCTCAAAAACCCGCACGATAAATCGGCGGGCTACTATAAGTCCCCGATTTATCGTGGGACTTCCAGAAAAACTGTGAATCCTTGCTTGATCAGCATCTGCCTTGCCTGTTGGGCATCTTCCTCGTTGGCTCTCCCCTGCCCCCAAAGGACCAGTGTGCCGGAGAAATGGCGAGGGTCCCACCCCAGGGCTTGCCCAAGGCATCTGATGAGCTCATGGCCGATGCTCTCTGCTTCTATGGACCGCATATCGGAAGGGAGACGGAGGGCGAGGGGGGCATCCTTGTAGTTCAGAAAGCCCACCCGCTCCAGCACGATATCCCGTAGGCCAGAGCTGCCCAGGCAACGGACCATCTCAATGTAAGAGTAACTTTGCTTTAATTCCGCCGCTAGCCGGAAGCGGATCTCGAATTGGTATCGCTCCATAATTATAACATACTGTTCACATCACCTTGGTGCAAGTGACGCAGAGATCCTTCGCTTCGCTCAGGATGACATCTACATAGCGAGGAATCGTATGGGCTCCAGGCAACAGCTCAAGCCTTTGCTCTTGATGAGAGTGAGGCCTTCTTGCGCCCGGATCTCGTCAGCCTCCACTGAGGCGGTCACCATCAAATTGCCGGTGAAGCACAAGGCGTTGCTCCCCAGGGACTGGGAGAGACGATGCAGGATGATATCCACCAGCGCCTGGGCTCTGTCGCCTCTGAGGCCTGTCTCCAGGGGCAGAGTCAAACCGACACACTCTCCGGCGAACGCGGCCTCCTCCAGGACGATATACTCAAAGCCGCTGGTGGCCAGGGTCTCAACTATGTCCACCAGCGGCCAGCGATGTTTTCCGCAACACGAACGGGTGCCGATCTGCACCGTGTACCTGGCCATGGTTCCTCCTTTGCCGTCAGGGATGATTGAACGATCCTTCTGCATTCACCTGGGAACACGAAACCATTCCATCCCTGACTTGCATCGAACGTGAACTGCCTTGCCTTGTTCGCTTGACCCTCGGCCTCAATTATCGTGAGGCGTACGGATCAGGCTCGCCTGGGTGCCAGTCTCGAAAGTGGTTCAGAGTCTGGGTTGTCAGCAAGAACGGCTCCTTGCCATCTCCCGCTCCGGCGTGCATGGTGCGGTAGTAGTCGACGTCCAGGTGATGAATCTGGGCCGTGAACTGGCACTGGATGGGATTGGTAAAGGCCGGGCAGACGCCCCACTTGTTGACGATGTACTCGACGGTTTTCACAGCTGCCTCGTATGCCCATTCGGAGATCTTGATATTCGGATCCGCCAGGATGGCCTGCATCACCTCGGGCTTGTAGGGAGCCTGGTTGCGTATGGCCCAGTTGTCTTCCTTGGAGAAGTGTGCACCGCGCTTGTAGCGGACGTCATGAACGTAGCGACAGACAGACTCCGCCGTGGGGAACTGAGGCGAGGGCACGACTGCCGCTTCCTTGATCCCCGGTAAGCCGCTTGATGACAAAATCTTGTTGGGGTTCTTGGCAGGGTCGCGTTCGATGAACTGGAAGCCGAGCCCTTTGGCAACCTCGGGGTAGCCACCCAGGACGGCGTCGTCTACCAGGCCGCAGAACACCCAGGCACCCAGGCCCAGAGCCTCGCTAATGAGACGGATGTTCTGGACGAGGCAGCCTACCTGATGGCCCGGCGTGGCTAGCAGCAACAGCTCGTCGTAGAGGGGTACAGGCACGCCCAGCTCCAGCATTCCGGGCTTCACGAATTCGTCACAGCCACAGGGCTTGCCAGTATCGGGGTCCATCAGGTAGACATGCCACCACTCATAGGCGGCAAACAGGAGATTGACCCATTCGAACCCCATGTCGGCCACAGGGAGGAACCAGGTGGAACCAGGGCGGTTCACGTTGTACTGCCAGGGACCCACCACGTTGGCATGGGGGGCACCGTAGGCATCAAAGGTGCTATCCCAGCCGATGTCGATGCGCTGGTCGGAGATCTTGACGCGATCCTCTCGATACCACTTAAGGATCTTCCAGTAATCGTCGGGAGAGGCGATCTCGATCGGGGCCATGCGCTCGGCGATGGGGCGGTAGAAGTAGGTGCCGCTATCATTGACAATGAACAGGTCTACGGATACGTCGTTGCAGGGAGCAGGGATGGTGCGGCCGGCCCAGCACAGCCAGGTGCTCATGTCGCCCTTGACCAGTTCTGAGAGAGGGTGCGGCTGCATTTTCGAGACATATGCTGTGGGACCCTTCTCCTGGACAACGGTCTTTCCTTTACCCCAGGTCATCGTCTCTGGTTGTCCAGACTCGTAGCGATAGCCCATACCAAAACGGCGACTGCGAACTGTGCTCAGGAGTTGCAGGATTGAGGGGGTCTGGGTGAAAGCCTTGTGGACGGCGGCCTTTTCTTCGTCACTGAGGGTTAGGGGCTTAACGCCCTGCTGATAGGCAGACTCAAATTGTAAGATAGCCATTGCTTTTCCTCCGTTACGGCCTCACTTGCATGATGTGAGTCAGCGCAGGCAAGTATACTTGTTGAAGCAGAATACCTGCATGAATGGATCGCTGTCTTGAACGGATGCAGTCTCTTGGCCCGTCAAAACAAAGCGCTTTCACTCACACCAAACGTGGATTTGTTCTTCATTGTACAAATAGTGAACAACGCTACGAACAATGTCGTCAATCTTACGATTGGCTTGTAAAGTTTTTTTGACGAAGGGGCTCAGCAACTGCGTTCGAATAAGGAACCCAGATACCCGAGTCTTCATCGAACGTTCGATAAAATCAGTATACTTGTTCCTCTCGCCTTTGTCAAGGCTCCGATTCTCGTATTCTCACAAACCCTTGTTTTTGGTGGCTTCTCATGCTAATGTAAGAGCACGGAACCAGAAAGCTCATGCGCCCGGCTACGAGATGGAAAATAATCAAGCCAGCTTGAAGCTAGAGCAACTGAACTAGTCAACAAGCTCATATACGAAAATTGCATCGAGATAAGAGCTCTTTTCGCAATAATCTTGGAGAGCCTTCAATTGCGTTATCGAGAAAAGGGACGAAGATGGCCACGTTTGAACGAGTTCATTTTCTTAGAGCAAGCCTGTCTCCTGGAGAAGTTCATCTGTATTCCTTTCAAGGTTTCTTCTGCCAATGGGATCGAGGACGGTTTTCGGGGAAAGAGACTCCCATACTCATCGAAGGTGCTGCCCTCCTGGGTCATGTGACTACTACCCGTCTCATGATAGAACCGAGGAGAGCGGATGGCTTGTCTGACCCAAATTTCCTTGAAAAGGTAGTTCCTGATGCAGCTCTTTTAGGTGGCTTATCCGATATGCAAAAGATAAGAAAAGAGACGATGAATCATCTCGCAGGTCAGATAGGGTATCTTTCCTTCGACTTTACAGATATGGACTATTTGGGGGTTTTCAGGGGCTCAGCTTGCTGGCCTGCCATGAAATACAACATACATGGAAGATATCCTGCTTTTCTGCCATATACCGTGTATCGTATCAACCAGTATACAGGGCCGATCGTTGGACCTCCAGCACCCGATGAATTTGCAGAAGTAATAAGAGACCAGGGAGTCAGAATCGTGACGTATACTGCTGAGGCATCTCTTCCTTAGCTTCAGAATACCTATATCGGATAGAATGCGCACCTAAACCAATGCGAAAGCTCTACTTAACCAACTGGGGCCATGTCGGGCAGATAGAGTTCCTTTGGTTCAACGAGGTTCAGATCGGCGACTCGCACAGGTTTTCCATTCCGTATGGCACGTACAAGACCAAGTGCCCAGTCAGCATGCATGTAACAGACCTGTGTGAGTGTGAGATCACCATCAGACCTGAACCAATAGGAAACACCACTGCACATCTCGATTATTGCAATGGCAGCCAATTTGGCATTTTGCAGCTGAAATATCCCCATAGTACTCCCTTGCGTGATGACCTCGCGCCATACGGCATCATAGCGGTCGCGTAAGTCAAGCACCAGTTGCCGCGCCTCGCCGCTCAAAGAGCGGAATTCTGTATTCGCCACCTGCATTTGTTGTGCGTGCTCACCACTAAACCAAACATGTAACAGCACAAGCAAGGCAAGCTTCTGTTCAGGGAGTACGCTAGCTTCTTTGATCCGCAGTGCAGAGGTGAGCATAGACGAGGCAGTATCCCGCAGGATATCGAGCAGAAGCTCTTCTTTCGTTCCTACGTAATAGTATAATGCGGAGACAGTCAAACTCGCCTCTGAAGCAATCTCTCGGATACCCGTTGCCTGGAATCCTTGTTGAGCAAATAGGCGGAGCGCCACATCCCGAATCCGCTCCCCTGTTCCATTCAAGGCTCGTCGCTGATTAGATGGTATATGCATGATTGCTAAAAAGTTCTCCTTGGATTGAACGCTTTCTCATTCTACTGTTCTAGGCTTGCAGGGGGAAGGCATTCGGCCAATCATCATAACGATTATTATACCAGATTAATTCGGCCTTTGGCGAGTACTCTGCCTTCGCCTTAGACATTTGGAGATAACCCCTGTCACCCTGAGCGCGAGCTTTGGGTCTGGCTCGAGGGACGCAGAGATCCTTCGCTGCGCTCAGGATGACAGGCAGGACACCTCTCAAGCCCGCTCACGGGAAGTCTTCTCTCCAAATGTCTACCTTCGCCTTTCTAGAGGGGAAAGGATGCAAGAGCATGCTGCAAAGGATTGACAAAGGAGGAAATGCTTCGGTATAATTTCTATCGAGCGTTCGATAATTAACAAGAGGAAGTAGGATATGCGAAAGGTGAGAGTCGTTGGTGCCGCCATGACCAGGTTCGGAAAGTACCTGGATTGCGATCTCCGCGATCTGGCCGAGGAAGCGGTCCGAAACGCCGTACAGGATGCAGACCTCGACCTGAAGGAAGTAGGGGCCGCCTATGTCGGCAACTCAGTAGCTGGCTTGATCACCGGTCAGGAGACCATACGTGGTCAGGTCGTTTTGCGCAAGACTGGGGTATTGGGGATACCCATCGTCAACGTCGAAAATGCGTGCGCAAGCGCATCCACCGCATTTCATCTGGGCTGGATGTCTGTGGCCTCTGGCATGTATGACTGTGTCCTGGCGCTGGGTGTAGAAAAGCTCTCCGACCCAGACAAAGCCAAATCGTTCCGGGCGTTTAACTCTGCGGTGGATATTACAGAGCTTGCCGAGATAGAAAAACAGCTTGGGAGGGGCGGCGAAGAAGCTAAGGATAGAAGCCTGTTCATGGATCTCTACCTCTCAATGCTCAATCCCAATGAACCTGACAGCCAGGAGGTGGTCGGTGGGGTAACGCGTGAACAGATGGCGCTGGTCTCCGTGAAGAATCACTACCATGGAAGTCTGAATCCCTTTGCCCAGTATAGGGAAGAAGTAACACTTGAAGAGGTCCTGCAAAGCAGGCACGTAGTAGGCCCACTGACGGTACTCATGTGTTCCCCTCTGGGAGATGGTGCTGCTGCTGCGCTCATTGTAAGTGATGAGTTCGCTCGCCACAAAGGTCTCAAAGGGCCGAGCGTGGACGCTTCGGTGCTCGTCTCGGGCCGAGGTGACAATCGCTCCATGGCTCCATCCATCAGGCGAGCTGCGGCACAAGCGTACGAAATGGCAGGGATAGGCCCGGAGGACGTAGATCTGGCTGAGGTACACGATGCAGTTGCTCCTGCGGAAATCACCATCTACGAAGATTTGCAGTTTTGTGCTCCTGGCGACGGGCCAAAACTGCTTGAAGACCGGGTAACGTGGCTGGGAGGAAAACTCCCTATCAATACGTCTGGAGGGCTATTGGCTCGCGGGCATCCTATTGGGGCGACAGGATTGGGCCAGATCGTGGAAGTGGTGTGGCAATTGCAAGGTAAAGCCGGGAAGAGGCAGGTGGAGCACTGCAAGGTTGGTTTGACGCAGAACGGTGGTGGGCATATCGGCCTTGACCTGGCAGCCATGGCGGTTCACATCTTCTCGGTATGACTTGCTCATCAGCAATCGATAAGGTAGACATGAGATGACCAGGTTACGTGCAGCACTCGTGACCCCTTTGACAGGTCCTCTGGCTCAATTTGGGCAAGCAAGCGCAGCGGGACTTGCCTTGTGGGCCAAGCATGTTGCACGTTTACCACCGCCATGGACCGGCGTAGAACTTGCTGTGCAGGACATGGCCACCGAACCCGGAGCGGCTATGCGTGCTGCTGTTGCAGCCCATCCAGACGTGCTATTTGGGCCATACGGAAGCAGCACCATGCTTGCAGCAGCAAGTGTCACAGACCGCGTTATCTGGAACCATGGTGGCGCAACCTCTCAACTCTCTCGCCCCGCATTTCCACAGGTAATCAATGTGCTTTCGCCAGCTTCAACCTATTTTACAGGAGTACTCCAGGCTGTGCGTGCCATTGATCCGGGGGCAGCAACGGTATCTATCTTCCATGCTTCTAGCGGCTTTGGGCGAGATGTAGCCGCCGGTGCTGCAAGCACCGCTGCCAACCTCAATTTTGAGGTTCAGACCGTATCTTACGAACCGTACCATGCTGCCGAAGCTACATCTACCGTAGCGGGCAGCGACATCTTGCTGGTGGTGGGCAATTTCGTTGACGAGCTTACCCTGGCGCCGACTTTGTTGACTCGCAGCTGGCGCGCTGCGGCATTCGTCGGAGCCGGGGTCGAAGAGGTGCTCGCCCCGTTAGGTCATCTGCGTGAAGGGTTACTCGGGCCTGCACAATGGATAGCCACAGCCGCATGCGAACCCGATGAAGGACCTGATTCTGATTGGTTCGTAGCGAAGTATCGAGCCGTTACCGGGGTTGAGCCTTCGTACCCCGCAGCCCAGGCATTTGCAGCCGGGCTACTCTGCGGGCGGTGCTTACGAGACAGTGGCAGGAGTGATGACACGTCGCAACTCGCAGCGGCTCACCAACTGGTCTGCACTACTCTCTATGGCGGGTTTCGCCTCGATCCACAAAGTGGTCTACAGGTGGGCCACCAGGTTCTCATCGTACAGTGGCAGAATGGCATTCGCCGTGTGGTTTGGCCTCCAGAGAAAGCTGAGCGTCCCTTGCTTTATCCTCTTACCAAGCAAAAAGTTTGATTCTTTATGCGACCCTGGCCTAACCATCAGGGGGGATCTCCATCCTTGCGGGTGATTTAGGTGAGCGGGCCGATAAATCGGCGGTGGCCGCGATAAATCGGGCCCTACGTTTCACCCGGAAGGACGTAGATCCCAGGGGGATATAACCAGCGAGCGATGCTAACCTATGGTATAATAGGCTGATACAATACAACTGTTCTCTTGGGTACCGTGAGACCGCAAGGCTTGTCCCCAGGGCAGGTACCTGATGCACACTGACAAAAGAAGAGTGTTTGGGCGTTCCGCGATAAATCGGTCTCGCGGGTAAAAGCACTACCGTACCAAATGTTCGGTGTGCCAGTCGTTGACACGGACAGAGCCCACCAGCCTTCCGAAGAGACTGCAACGAACGAACGGGGCAGGAAGTGCCCCACGTAAGCCACGGCGGGTATGTTCCACTCGTGGGACTGCGTAGAAGCCTCCGCATTCATGCGGGGGTGCTTCACAGACATATATCGCAATCCCAAACGGACAACGAGGAGAATAATACAGTATGCAACTCATTGGGAAACTCATGGGTGACCCCAACCAAAGAGACTTGAAGGCCATCCAGCCAATCATAGATAAGATAAATGCACTTGAACCCGCTATGCAGAAATTGAGCGATGAGGAGTTGCGAGCGAAAACGGTGCAGTTCCGTTCGCAACTTGCCCTCCACCTCAAAGGCGGTATGGTACTTGAAGACCAACTGGTAAAGCTCTTCCGCGAAGCGCTGCAGACGGTAGAACCGCTAGCAAACAAGTGCAGCGATGCGCAATTGTATGCCGCGGTCACCGAGTATCGCCAGGCGATTGAAAGACGACGCGATCCAGAATATGACCTGAGAGATAACCTGCAAGACACCCTCTCAGAATGCTTCGAAAAAAGCTACGAGCAACTCGCTCCAACACTGAACGCGCTGCGGGTCACAGCCGCTATGGACCTGGCCGAGGAACGCCAGAAATGGCCCGACGAGGCGAAAGACCCTCAATCGGCAACGCTCTCACTGCTCAAAGATATCGAACCTGACCTCAAGGAAGTTGACGACGAATTCTTAAATGAAGCATTTGAACGAGCATGGCCGCGTTTTGAGGAAGCTCGTCGCAATGCAGCAGATAAAGATGAAGGTGCAGATGAGCGGCTCGAGCAGTTGCTCGGCAATATTCTGAATCATTTGCAACTAGAAATTGGTGCCATCAAAGCTGAAGCGATGGACAAGCTCGTGCCGGAGATGGCGAACTCCCACGATAAATCGGGGAGCTACAAAACCGGCAAGACGCTCGAGGATCTGCTGCCTGAGGCATTCGCCGTCGTGCGCGAAGCTGGCCGGCGTACAATTAAGATGCGCCACTACGATGTACAACTCATCGGAGGTGTGGTGTTGCACCAGGGCAAGATCGCCGAGATGCGTACCGGTGAAGGTAAAACGCTGGTCGCCACGCTACCCGTCTACCTGAATGCGCTCACCGGCAAAGGCGTGCATGTCGTCACCGTCAACGATTACCTGGCCCGGCGTGACGCTGAATGGATGGGGCACATCTACAAGTTCCTGGGGTTGATCGTCGGTGTGATCGTCAACGCCGTGGAGCCACAGTCGCCTGAACGCCGCGCCGCTTACCAGGCCGACATCACCTACGGCACAAACAATGAGTTCGGCTTTGATTACCTGCGTGACAATATGGCCACGGCGCTGGAGCAGACGGTACAGCGAGAACTGAACTATGCCATCGTCGACGAGGTCGATAACATCTTGATTGACGAGGCACGTACTCCGCTGATCATCTCTGGCCAGGGGCAGGAGTCCACTGACCAGTATGTCAAGTTCGCACGCTGGGTCCCACGTTTGAAGGCTGAGACCGACTATACCGTCGAGGAAAAGACGCGCACCGTCATCCTGACCGAGGCTGGCATCGAGAAACTCGAGCAATTATCAGGAATTAAGGACATTTATAGCGAAAACAACCTCGACCTGACGCGCTATATGGAAAACGCCATTAAAGCTCAGATCATCTTCAAGCGCGACAAAGACTACATTGTGAAAGACGGCGAAGTGATTATCGTCGATGAGTTTACGGGTCGCCAGATGCCGGGACGTCGCTACAGTGAAGGTCTCCACCAGGCCATCGAGGCAAAAGAGGGCGTAAAGGTGCAGCGCGAGAACCATACGCTGGCAACGATCACCTTCCAGAATTACTTCCGCTTGTACAAGAAACTCGCGGGTATGACCGGTACAGCATTGACCGAGGCGCAAGAACTAGACAAGATTTACAAGCTGGATGTCGTTGTTATCCCGACGCACAAGCCCATGATTCGCAAGAATCTGCCGGACCTGATCTATCGCACAACTAATGCTAAATTCAATGCTGTGGTTGAGGAAATCAAGGAACTACACGAAATAGGGGAGCCGGTGCTGGTTGGCACCACTTCGGTCGAGACATCAGAATATCTTTCTGATCTGCTCGAGAAGCAGGGAATACCACATCATGTGCTCAACGCGAAACACCATGAGCGTGAGGCGCAAATCGTTGCACAGGCTGGACGCAGTGGCGTGGTCACTATCGCGACGAACATGGCCGGTCGCGGTACCGACATCTTGTTGGGTGGCAATCCTGCCGGCTACTCTGATGCTATCTTACGCAAGCACGCTGAGCATGTGGACTATATCCGTGATATGCCGGACCGTAATGAGGATGAGCATGCTGAGAAAGAGGAGGCCATCCAGCAATATATCGACAACATGACCGAAGAGGAGAAAAACGAACTCTTCGAGCAAAAGATTCGTGAGTGCGAAGCGGATCACGAGCGCGTTGTGGAGTTGGGTGGCTTGCATATCATCGGTACGGAGCGCCATGAGTCGCGGCGCATCGATAATCAGTTGCGAGGTCGCTCTGGCCGTCAGGGCGACCCGGGTTCATCACGCTTCTACTTGTCGTTGGAAGACGAACTGATGCGCCGCTTCGCCGCCGACCGTGTATCAAAAGTGATGGAGATGGTCGGTATGGAGGAAGACATGCCACTGGAGAGTAACATGGTTTCCCGTTTCATCGAGCAGGCGCAGACAAAGGTTGAAGGGTACAACTTCGACATTCGTAAAAATGTGGTCGACTATGACGATGTGATCGCCCAGCAGCGGCAGGTAATCTACGCCGATCGTCGTGCCGTGCTTGAACGTGCCGACATGCACCAGCGCATCCTGGGTATGATCCGCGCAGAGGTGAGCAAAGTAGTAGACACCTGTATCCCCAGTAATATGGTCACCGAAGAAGAGGAGTTGGAAAAGCTCTTTACCGTCCTGGAAACCTGGGTTCATGTGCCCGAGGAAATCGTGCCAGAGAATATCCATGCTGTGCGCCGTGAAGAGTTGAAGAGGAAGCTGATCGACCTGGTGATAGATCACTACGAGGAGCAGGGCAGGAACCTCGATAAACTGAGAGCAGAAAACCCTGACCGTAACGTTGAAACGCTAGGCGATTTCGAACGCTTATTCACTTTGCAAGTCGTAGACCGCTTGTGGATGGATCATATTGATGCGCTGGATGTGATGCGTTCAGGCATCGGCCTGCGCTCTTACGGGCAACGTGACCCACTGGTCGAGTTCAAGAACGAAGCTTTCAGGATGTTTGAGGATCTGAAGCAGCTCATCCAGCATTACATTGTGGATAACTTGCTCAGGCTTGTGCGTAATGAATTAAAACTGGTTGAACAACGGCCAGCGCCGAGGCGAAAAGCTCCACGCAACCTGCGCACCAATGTCGATGATATTGCCCGGGCCAGCGGTCAGGCAAAGATTGATACGCGCTCCGCAAGCTCCGCTCACGAGTCCCACGATAAATCGGGGACCTACGGCGATGGACATGCCAGGGGCACCGTCAAACATGCTGCGAGCACGGGTGCAGGTGCTCGTCATAATGGTCGCGGTGGGCGTGCTGCCGTCGCCATGCCTTCTCCTCGCCCTGCTACTCCTGCAAGAATCGGTCGCAACGATCCCTGCCCCTGTGGCAGCGGCAAAAAATACAAAAAGTGCCACGGGGCGTAGGGTCCCTTGCGATGTCTGAGGGGATAAGGAGGGCATAGAGGTTGCCGAGTCGAGGTGATAGGGAGGAGGTTCCAGGCGAGGAGCGCTCAAGACGCCAGGAACGTGCCAACCGTATCCTGGATGCCACACTGGAACTTGTTCAACGGTGGGGCTACAAAAAAACGACGATTGACGATATCGCGAAGCAGGCAGGCGTGGCAAAGGGAACGATCTACCTGCACTGGAAGACACGCGAGGCCCTCTTTGAAGCGCTTTTACTACGTGAGTGGTTGTCTATAATAGTGGATTTCAGACAGCGCCTGGCGAACGATTCCGCGGGTGCCACGCTCAGTTCTTTGACCAGGCATCTCGTTTCCATTGCGATCAGCAATCCACTGGTCAAGGCCATATTGCTGCGCGATACTGAGATGCTGGGTGACCTGGTGCGCTCCGGCGCTGGGCAACATATCATGCAGTTACGGTTGGAGATGGCTAAGACCTATCTGGGGCTGCTACGCGACAAGGGTATGCTGCGTACCGACAGCACCATGGAGACGCAGATGAAGATGATGGCAGCCATCTACATAGGTTTCTTCGACGTTGACCAGTTCGTGCCACCCGACTATCAATTCTTGCCTGAAGAGAGGGTGGAGTCACTCGTGGAGGCACTGCATCGCACATTCGAGCCAGAGGAGCCACCTGCTCCCACGGCAGTCGAGGAGGTCACACGGACCTTCAACCAACTGCTTGACCAACTGACAGACGCCATTGAACGCACATACAAGGAAATAGAATAATGAGCAATGTATAACCTTCTACTTATATATACTATCACCAAGTATGGAGATAACAACATGGACCTTCCCACATCGAACATGTTATGCTTTTTACAATGAATATGTATCCTGGACATTGATGTCTACCCAAACCTACTTCGCTATGGCAGCTTGAAGTAGAGAAAGAGATAAGGATGAGCGGTCAACATAACGTGAGTGGCAGCAGTAACGGCAACGGCAAACACGCCATGAATGGCGGGTATAGTTCAGAACTTACGACAAGCTGGCAAAAGGATCCGCGTTGGCAGGGGATTAGACGCCCATACACAGCGGATGACGTTGTGCGCCTGGCCGGTACCGTGCAAATCGAGCACACTCTGGCGCGCATGGGGGCGGAACGGTTATGGCGCCTATTGCACACCGAACCCTATGTCGCGGCCCTTGGTGCATTGACAGGAAACCAGGCGGTCCAGCAAGTAAAAGCGGGTTTGAAAGCGATCTACCTGAGTGGCTGGCAGGTTGCTGCTGACGCAAACCTTGCCGGCCAAATGTACCCCGACCAGAGCCTATACCCGGCCAACAGCGTCCCGCATGTCGTGGGCAGAATCAACCAGGCACTGCAACGAGCCGACCAGATTCACCATGCGGAAGGCAACGATGACACCTACTGGTTTGCTCCTATCGTAGCCGACGCCGAGGCTGGTTTTGGCGGCCCACTCAACGTCTTCGAGTTGATGAAGGCGATGATCGAAGCCGGAGCTGCTGGCGTTCACTTCGAAGACCAGCTGGCTTCCGAGAAAAAATGCGGCCACATGGGCGGCAAGGTCCTCATACCAACGCAGTCTGCCATCAAGAACCTGGTCGCTGCCCGCTTTGCCGCAGACGTAATGGGGGTGCCCACGCTCATCGTTGCACGTACCGATGCCAATGGCGCACAGTTGATTACCAGCGATATCGACCCGGCCGATCAGCGCTTCCTGACCGGCCAGCGCACACCGGAAGGCTTTTTCAGGTCACGCGGTGGACTGGATACCGCCATCGCCAGGGGTCTCTCCTATGCTCCGTATGCCGACCTGATCTGGTGCGAGACCTCGGAGCCCAGTCTGCAAGAAGCGCAGCGTTTCGCCGATGCCATCCATGAACAGTTCCCTGGTAAGCTGTTGGCTTACAACTGCTCTCCTTCATTCAACTGGCGCAAGAAGCTCGATAGCGAGACGATTGCCACGTTCCAGCAATCCCTTGCGAAGATGGGGTATAAGTTCCAGTTCATCACCCTGGCCGGCTTCCACGCGCTCAATTATAGCATGTTTAAGTTAGCGCAAGGCTATCGCGACCATGGCATGGCCGCCTATTCCAAGCTGCAACAGGCCGAGTTCGCGCTGGAAACGTATGGGTATACTGCTACCAAGCATCAACGCGAGGTGGGCACCGGCTACTTCGACGAAGTGGCCCAGGTGATTGCGGGTGGAATGTCCTCAACCGTCGCGCTGGCAGGCTCGACCGAGGCGGAACAGTTCCACTAAGGGCGGGATAATGTAAATAGCACCATGCCACAGTGGATGCCGTGGTATGGTGCTATTTTATAGTATTCTCACACCTTGCTCATCACCCCAGCAAGATGGTATAGTCTACTCAGTGACAGCACCGGCATTCTATAGTGTGAAGTATTTTTCCAGATTGTACTAGCAATTACCCATCCGCAGTTACCCATCGGAATATGGCTGCATGCCCCTGTCACGTTGATCGGGACAGCTATTTCCTCTGCGGCTATCTTCTGAGAAAGGACGTGTGACTCCCATGACGAATCAGAGTTATCCAGAAGGTGTCGAGATTCGCGGCTCCATCACCCCTGAGTTCGCCGAGATACTGACTCCCGACGCGATGCATTATGTCGCGACCTTAATCCGCGCCTTTGCTGATAGACGTGACTCGCTCTTGCAGAGAAGGGCCCAGCGCCAGGCCGAAATCGATGCTGGCATCCTCCCCGATTTCTTGCCTGAGACTGAGCATATTCGCAAGAGCGAGTGGACGGTTGCCCCCATTCCCCATGACCTATTAGACCGGCGAGTGGAGATCACCGGCCCGGTAGAGAGAAAAATGGTCATCAATGCTCTGAACTCCGGTGCCAAAGTCTTCATGGCCGACTTTGAAGACTCGCATACCCCCATGTGGGATGGCAACATCCAAGGCCATATTAACCTGCGTGATGCCATCAATCGCACCATCGAGTATACCAGCCCGGAGGGCAAGCCATACCGCTTACAAGAAAAAACGGCCACCCTCCTGGTGCGCCCGCGCGGATGGCACCTGTCGGAAAAGCACGTTCTGATCGATGGCAAACCAATTTCCGGAGGTATCTTCGACTTTGCCCTCTACTTCTTCCACAACGCCAAAACCTTGATCGAGAAAGGCACCGGACCTTATTTTTACTTGCCCAAGCTCGAAAGCCACCTGGAGGCCCGCCTCTGGAATGACGTCTTTGTGTTGGCGCAGAAGGAATTGGGCATCCCACAGGGTACCATCAGGGCTACAGTGCTCATCGAGACCATCCTGGCAACCTTCGAGATGGATGAGATCCTCTACGAGTTACGCGATCACTCCTCCGGCTTGAACTGCGGACGCTGGGACTACATATTCAGCGCCATCAAGAAATTCCGCAACATTCCCAACTTCATATACCCAGACCGCGCTCAAGTAACGATGACCACGCATTTTTTGCGCTCGTACTCTTTGCTCACCATTAAAACCTGCCACCGGCGCAACATCCACGCCATTGGTGGGATGGCCGCCCAAATCCCCATCAAGAACGATCCGCAGGCGAACGAAGAGGCACTGGCCCGTGTGCGCGCCGACAAGAGACGCGAAGCCACCGACGGCCACGATGGAACATGGGTAGCCCATCCCGGCCTGGTCAGCATTGCGATGGAGGAGTTTGATGCTGTCATGAAGGGCCCCAATCAGATAGACAGGAAACGCGAAGATGTGCACGTGACGGCAGCGGACCTGCTGGCAGTCCCCGACGGGCAGATTACCGAGGCTGGGCTGCGCAACAACATCAGTGTTAGCCTGCAGTATCTGGAATCGTGGCTGCGTGGCACAGGCTGCGTTCCCATCTTCAACCTGATGGAAGATGCTGCCACGGTCGAAATCGCCCGCTCACAAATCTGGCAATGGCTGCACCATCCCAGGGGCGTTCTATCGGACGGTCGAAAGGTGAACATTGAGCTGTTCCGGCAACTGACGGATGAAGAACTGGCGAAGATCAAGTCCGCACTTGGCGAGAAGCAATTTGCAGCCCGCAAATTTGCTCTGGCCCATGAACTGCTCGACAAAATTATCACCAACGATCAGTTCACCGAATTCCTGACGTTGCCAGCCTACCAGTATATAGATTAAAAGTTTGATGATCCTGGGTGGCTTCGCCCTCAGGATCATCAAAGACAAGAGGTTGAGAATGGAACAAAAAACACCTGTATCTGCGGGCGCTATCATCCTGCGTGACATTGGGGGCGAACTAAAAATCGCCCTCGCACATCATACCAACAGCCCTAAAGAGTGGGTGTTGCCAAAGGGCCACGTCGAACCAGGTGAGTCACTTGAGCAAGCAGCCTTGCGCGAGATTCACGAAGAGGCTGGCCTGGCTAATGTTCAATTGATCACACACCTCGGTACTCTCACGCGGCAATCGATAAAGCCCAACGGTAATGTGATTGATAAGACGATCCATTACTACCTGGCATACGCTTTAGGCAATGGCCAGCTTCAAACACCATCCGATCTAAGGTTCACTGTAGTGGGCTGGTTTTCACCGGAGCAGGCTCTGGAGAAGGTTGCTTACGAGACAGACCGGATTTTCATGAAGGAGCATCTAGCCCCAATGTTTTGGTCTTAAGTGAGTATGAATTGGTTATGTGCGAACTGAATAGCAAGGGAGTAGCAGCCGATTAATCGGCCGCTACAGTTCCCTACTCCTCGTCTTAACAATTCCTGTAATCCGCTCTACAAACTCCACCAGCGGCATCGCCCCGAGATTCGCGTTCGTGCGCAGGCGCACCGATACAGCCTTTTCCATTGCCTCTTTGTCGCCGACCACCAACATATAAGGCACTTTTTGAGTCTGGGCGTCGCGAATCTTCGCGTTCATCCGCTGGCTGCGCGTATCTACCTCAACTCGCACACTGGCTTTCTTGAGCACGTCCATCACCTTATGAGCGTATTCCTGGTGACGGTCAGCGATGGGAATAATCATTGCCTGCACTGGAGCAAGCCACACGGGAAAAGCGCCAGCATAATGCTCAAGCAATAAAGCGACTGTGCGCTCCAACGAACCGATGTTGGCTCGATGAATCATCACAGGCCTATGATGCTGGCCATCCTCGCCAATATAACTCAAGTCGAAGCGTTCAGGCAGATTGTAGTCCACCTGCACTGTGCCAAGCTGCCATTGACGGCCCAGAGCATCGCGGAAGAGAAAGTCGAGTTTGGGACCATAGAAACCCGCCTCACCTTCCTCTACCACATACGAAAGACCTGACTTTGCAACGGCCCTCATAATCACCGCTTGAGCCTGCTCCCAGGCCTGGTCGCTCCCCACATACTTGGAACTGGCCGGGTCGCGTAATCCAACACGCGCCGTGAAGTCACTGAACTGTAGTGCATCGAAAACGAATAATGCCAGTTCGACGACTCTGGCAAACTCATCCTCAACCTGTTCGGGTGCAACAAAAATGTGCGAGTCGTCTACCGTAAAGTCGCGTGCACGCAACAGCCCATTAAGTACGCCACTCTGCTCGAAGCGATAGACCGTACCAAACTCGGCCAGGCGCAACGGCAGATCACGATGGGAACGCAACTCGCTCTGGTAGATTTGGATATGATGCGGACAATTCATCGGCTTAAGGATATATGCTTCGCCGTGCGGCTCAACTTCCGACGAGCTCAAGCCAGGCACACTATCGTGTGCGTATGCCTCAATGTCCGCTCCATCTGTTTTTACGCCAGACTCTAGCATTGGTGGGAACATATGGTCGCGGTATTTGTACCAGTGTCCGCTCGTCTTGTAAAGTTCGATTTTGCCAATGTGTGGCGTCACCACTGGCAGATATCCGCGGTCGAGTTGTTCCTGGCGTAAGAAACGCTCAAGCACATCACGCAGAATAGCACCTCTGGGTAACCACAGCGGCAACCCCGACCCTACTTCCGAAGAAAACATGAAGAGGCCGAGTTCGCGCCCTAGTTTATGGTGATCGCGTTTTTGAGCCTCTTCCAAACGCTGCTGCTCAAGTTTGTCCGACATAGAAAAAACCTTTGTAGTCACAACTCCCGACTCTTCGTCTTAATAATCTCCGTAATCCGCTCTACAAAATTCGCCAGCGGCATCGCCCCGAGATTCTCATTGGTGCGCAGGCGAACGGCTACAGCACCTTCTGCCGCCTCTTTGTCGCCGACCACCAGCATGTAGGGGATCTTCTGCAGCTGCGCATCACGTACTTTTGCATTCATACGCTCACTGCGCGTATCCACCTCGACCCGTACACCAGCCTTCTTGAGCACCTCCATCACCTGGTTGGCATATTCCTGGTGACGGTCAGCAATTGGGATGATCATTGCCTGCAGCGGGGAGAGCCAGACAGGGAATGCGCCCGCGAAATGCTCGATCAGCAGTGCCATAAAACGCTCCGTCGAGCCCGTTACCGCACGATGGATCATGATTGGACGATGTGGCTGCCCATCTTCGCCTATGTACTCAAGCTCGAAGTTCTGCGGCTGGATGAAGTCGAGTTGAATCGTTGAGCACTGCCAATCACGGCCCAAAGCATCGCGCACCATAAAGTCCGTCTTTGGCCCATAGAATGCCGCCTCGCCGATAATCTCGCGGCAGTCTATCCCCTTGTTCTTCACGGCAGTACGCAACGCGCTCTCAGCCTGGTCCCAGATCTCGGGGCTGCCCGCATACGCTTCCTGCTTCTGTGGGTCGCGCAACGAAAGTGCAATCCAGTAGTCCGTCAGCCCATAGGTATTGAAGACCTCCAGCGTCAGATTGATGGCACGGTCGAACTCCTCCTGAAGCTGATCCGGGCGCAGGAAGACGTGTGCGTCGTCCTGCGTGAGACTGCGCACGCGCGCTAAACCCGTCAGCGTTCCCGCCTTCTCGTAGCGATAGAGCGTGGCAAACTCGGCATAGCGTACAGGTAGCTCACGATAGCTATGCATCTGCGACTTATAGAGCAGGATGTGATGTGGGCAGTTCATCGGCTTGAGCATGTAGGCATCATCCTCCGACAACTCCTGCTCACCCTGCATCACTGGGAACATCGTCTCGCGGTACTTGTACCAATGCTTCGAGATTTTGTACAGGTGTACCTTGCCCAGGTGTGACGTCCACACATGCTGGTAGCCATACCTCTCCTGCGTCTCACGGACGTAGCTCTCCATCTGGTGACGCAGCATCTCCCCACGCGGCAAGAACAGCGGTACACCAGCCGGCACCTCGTCGCTGAGCACAAAAAGCTTGAGTTCCTTGCCTAGCTTGCGGTGGTCGCGCTTCTGTGCCTCCTCCAAACGCCACAGGTACTGGTCGAGTTCCTCTTGCGTGAACCATGCCGTGCCGTACAACCGCTGCAACATAGGTCGCCGCTCATCGCCACGCCAGTAAGCGCCAGCCACGCGCATCAGTTTGAAGGGGCCGATCTGCCCCGTGTTTTCTACATGTGGGCCACGGCACAGGTCCAGGAAGTTGTTTTGCTGGTAGATACCCACCTCTTCATCCGGCAGATTCTCGATGATCTCGACCTTGTACACCTGGTCCTTGTTGCGAAAGTACTCTAACGCCTTCTCACGCGGCCAGCGGTCGCGCAGGAAAGGGTACTTGCCTGCAACGATACGTGCCATCCGCTGCTCAATGTCGGGTAGGTCCTCGGGTGTGAGGGTGCGCGGCAACTCGAAATCGTAGTAGAAGCCATCTTCAATGGCTGGTCCAATGGCAAACCTGGCATCTGGAAAGATCTCCTGCACCGCTTCCGCCATCACATGCGCAGCGGAATGTCGCATGCGCTGAATTGGCGTGTAGCCTACCGATTCTTCCAGTTCTGCTTCAACCGACATAGTATAATTCTCCTCGTTCGATAATGAAAGAAAACAAAAAAGCCTTTCCATCCCCCCTTGGGACGAAAAGGCAATCAGAAAACGCTCTTCGTGGTTCCACCCAGCTTCCGTGTCCCTCGCGTTTATCCATCATCAAGTTGCGTTGACGGAAAGACGCCAAGAGAGCACGCTTTAGCGACCGTTAACGTGGTCGGGACGTGTACCTTACTTCCTCGGTACAGGTTGGCGAGTGGTATCCTCTTCTTGTTGGCAGGAGCGCTCACAGCCGTTGGCGCTTCCTCTCTGTATACCTTCCAGGAAGGAACATATCTCGCGTCTTTACCATATCCATTATGTATCTCTGAACAGAGCATAACATAAGTAACATCAGATGTAAAGAGCATATCGAGTCGAATTCTCTTGCTCAGACCCATGCTTTGTGTTATCCTTGTCTTGCTTCACGACAGAAACATTGTACCCGCGAGAAATATCAGGTCAAGCTTGGGAGGGGGGTCTCAAATGCCATTTACGGCACATGATCTTCGCTATCATACCGAGCAGAGCTATCCAGACCTTTACGCCTATCTGCTGCAGCGCGCAAAACGCCATCTGGGGTCGCTAAAGTTTAATGCAGTTGAGCTGGATATCGTCGTTGAACATGTGATTGAACAACTTGTACGTCTGGGTATATTAGGTGGTGAAGATCGTGTGCCTATGTGCGCACTCGACACTTTCAGTCAGGCACAATTTTACGCATTTCTCAACCATAGTGTCAGAAACAAAGCCATAGATCGCTTGCGTAAACACCGCCTTCCGATCAGTACTTTTGCCGAATTAGAGGCCGTCGCAAATGCAGAAGGCGAGGATGATCCCCTCAACGACGTGGTTGAGCCTATGTGGGGCACACCATTTGCCACACCAGAAGAGGCCACAATTGAATTGGTCTTCCGAGAAGAGCTACGCAGTCTACTCAAGCACTGTATCAAAATACTGAGCGCCGCCCCACACCAATTACAAGCAGTGGTGCAGGAACTCGAAGCATTGGGAGCCGCAGAATTGCTCAGCGCTCTCCGCCAGGAACTTGGAGCTGAGAGCCTGGAGACTAAGGCTGATGAACCACTTTCCCACGCCAGTCAGAACAAAGATCACGCTCACAAAAAGTTACGTCATTGTCTGCAACAGAGTAGTACCAATTTGGCCGTGATGATTGCTTTACGTCTGACAGAGTATGAAGTACATTCCACCGGCTCTAATGAAGTGGTGGTGAATATCCAGACCCTGACACGGAATGATCTATCCGAACGTGAAGTGCAGATAGGTCTGAAACAACTGGTGACCGAAGGCCTACTCGATTGGCATGGTGAGCAGGTTGTCCGCCTCACAAGTGCCCGGAAAAAGCGCCTGGCACGTTACTATGAAGCGTAGGGTTATCTGAAAAGCGTGGGGACTACCTTTACGGTCGCCCGAAACTCTGGAAGGGGGCAAAGAATGAATGAGCATAAGCAATCCGAAGGTGCATCCGATCCCGGGAATCAATCTGTGCTGTCACAATGGTTGCAGCAGGTATTAGCAGCAACATCAGCATCGGACGCGGCTTCTTCTCTAGTAGAAAACGAACAGAATGAGTATCATCCGCATTTCTATCAGCAATTGCCAGATTTCGTGCTGGCTCTCCTCAACAAGCAACCGCAGGCAACACTCCATTACGCGCCACTGCTCCATCATCTGGTCGGCTGCCCTACGTGCCATGCTGCCTATCTAGACCTCTACGCTGCCATGCGTGCTGCCATCCAACCTGATCAATCCCCAGGGCAACCGCAAGGGCCTACCCCGCACCGCTCAACCGCTCTTGCCCCTGCTATACAAAGGACGGGTACGTTAGAGCCTACCCCTACCCCTACCCCGCCTCGCATGGTGGTACATCTGAGCCAGTCACTCATTCGCCAGGCAGAGGCAGTGCTACGTCAGGCACGTCGTGAGCATACAGACAACAGCGCCCTGGCCCGTTCACTGTTGCAGCAGGCTATTCGCATAAGCTCGCATGTAACACAAAACCACCTCCGTAGCCAGGCCCTCCAGGACCTGGTACGTGTAGCCACCCTTTTTGAAGGCGCCAGTGACTCTATACAGCAAGGACCGGCTGTACACATCTATTCGCCACTGCCAGCAAGTGGTAAATACCAGAGCACAACAGTGCGCCGAGCCGAGACAACGTTGCATGCTGCGGGAGCTCGTGCCGGGCAACCTATCATCCACCTGCAAGCAAATATGTTGGAGGGTACTATTACACAGCATGGGGATACACTAGAACTTCACCTGCACGACCTTGATAAGGCACTGCGCGGCCTGTATCTGATCATCTCGGTCCCACTCGGCTCATTAATCGAACCAATACGCTGGCATGGTGGCAATCCACACACTATTCGCAGCGTTGTTCCTGTTGATCAACACGGCATGCTGAACACGCCACTCGGACAAACAGAGCTACGACTCAGCAATCCGGAGGAGCGTAATCTACTGGAAGCAATATTCATGCTGCTAGAGGTGCGAACTGGCGACTAGAATGTAGTGGCAAGGGGGTAGGCTGGAGCGGCGGGTGGGTTCTTGCGGCTGTCAGGCCTCTGAACTAGCGTGGTTGGAAGTCGACTGTCCCACTTTTGCCACCGCTCTTGCGCGCTACATAAGCCTGTTCGATGGTAATCGTTGTGTCCACGCCTTTGCACATATCGTAGATCGTCAGTGCCGCAACGGTAGCTGCCGTAAGCGCCTCAACATCCACACCGGTCTTATAGGTGGTGCGAGTACGTGCTTCGATGTGAACCAACCCCTGGGTACTATCGAGCGTGAGGTGCAAATCGATGTGGGTCATGGGCAGTGGATGGCAGAGCGGGATCAGTTGTGGTGTCTGTTTGGCAGCCATAATGCCCGCAATCTTCGCCACTTCTAGCACACTCCCCTTTGAAACTTGATTCGTCTCGATCAGACGCACCGTCTCCGGAGCCATGCGCACACGTGCTCTCGCCACAGCCTCGCGCAGTGACTCAGGCCGCTCGGTGACATCGACCATGTGGATATTACCGCTCTCATCCAGGTGTGTGAGTTGGGGAGAAGCAGGTATGTTGGGTTGATCTGTATTATGAGAGGCCATAACTGGATACCTTTCGCAAACAAAAATCGTAACTATTCAGGTGCTTGACTCCTCTTGCCTACACACGCAACTCAAATGCCCGTTTCCAATATCTTAGTGCCTCCTCCGGTCTACCAGCGTCCTCCAGCAGTTGCGCGTAGCGCACCAACCCCTCGGCCAACTCCTCACGCATTCCCAGACGCTCGAGCATCGCCAAACCATCTGCGAAACACCCATCCCCTTGCTTATACTGCGACTCCGTATATGCTATCTGCCCCAGCAGCATCAACGCCTCCGCAGCTATAACGGTCTCTGCAAAAGGTCGCGCATCCTCAAACGCCTTCCGCGCATGTTTTTTAGCCTTAGCCACTTCATCCTGTGCAAGATACCAGGCAGCCAGGTGCAGAGTAATACTCGCCACGCTCAACCGATCCCCTCCCTTGCTTTCCAGTCGCAGCGCCGCATCAAGAAATCCTCGTGCTTGCTCTTGGTCCCCGTCCATCACCGCACGGCAGTAATGGTAGTACAACTCGCCCCTGACCGTCACCCTGGATGCTTGATCGTACAGGTGCAAGCATTTCTCGCCGTACAGGGCTGCCAGCTCGTACTCACCCCCATTGATATAATATTGACACATATTCCCATACGTCGATTTTAGTTGCTCAGGAGTAGTCAGTTCTCCTGTAAGTGCGGCAGCATGTCGAAACATCTCAACTGCCTGCTCCAATTGATTAAGCCGCATATAATACTCACCCATGTTGGTGTATACTTGTATCATGAAAAATGGATTGCGCTGCTGATAGCTTGCCGACGACATATCAAGGCAGCGTTGGTAAGCTCCAAGCGCTTCTGAATCGTTATGCGTAGCTGCATATGTGTTTCCTAGCATATTCAGTATCCGCAAGTTCAAGGAAGAGAAGTCACCTGGGTCTTTAGCAATTCGTGCAGCATCTAAGAGAGCATCCTTACTCTCCTCGAATTGTGCCGTCTGCAAGTAGGCCCAGCCAAGTAAATACTGGAGTTGTGCTTGTTGCCGCCGTTTCAAGTTTTTCGTTGCAATTTGCTGTAGTTGCTCTATTGCCTGCAAAGCCGCGCCTTGCAGAAGGGAGACCTCAGCTTCTAAAAACACGAGTTCTATTGCCTCCTGCCTATGTGGAAGCTTTTGCAACGAAAGGCCATGGACCACGCCATCAGCCGTCTGTTCGGCTAACAGTTGTGTTGCAGAGAGGCCAAGACGCGCCGCCAGAATGGCCAGCGCACGAAGCGAAGGTTGAATCTGCCCGCGTTCGATAGCAGAGATATAACTGACCGAAAAGTCAGGCCCGGCGAGTTTACTCTGCGTGAGCTTCATCGCACGCCTCGCCGCTCGTATTTTTGCGCCGACCGCTCGTCCAGGTCGATTGTCAGACTCATCAGGCGACATTGTATCCTCCTTGGTATGATGGGGTTCTTAGGGGCAACATCCCCTAAGCGGGGTGTGGAGAACCCTGCCTGGGGGCAGGTAATCTCCATATTTTCCCCTTTTTCTTCTTTAAGGACAGAGAATCTAAAATGGACGCTCAGGCGAAGAAAATAGATATATAAAATGAAAACCTAGATAAATTGTAAATATCTCTGCCCTTTTTGTCAACATTGTTATCTAATAAACGTTAAATTGATAATGATAGAGTCCCACTTTTTCCCGTGTACAATAGGAGTTAGCGATGTTTCGTTTTTTAACAGCAGGCGAATCCCACGGTCCCTGCCTCACTATGATTGTAGAGGGTTTGCCTGCCGGGTTATCAGTAGACAAGGCGGTCATTGACGCTGACCTCCATCGGCGGCAGGGTGGCTATGGGCGTGGTGGGCGCATGAAAATTGAGAAAGACGCCATTCGCTTTCTCTCAGGAGTGCGCCATGGCAAAACGCTCGGCTCCCCCATTACAATGCAGATTGAAAACCTTGACTGGGTAAACTGGCAAGAGCGTATGAGCCCGGCACCCGTCGAGACCGACATCGAGCCGGTGACTCGTATTCGGCCAGGCCATGCCGATTTTACCGGCGCCATCAAATACGGTCATACCGACATTCGCAATGTAATCGAACGTTCCAGTTCGCGCGAAACGGCTGCCCGTGTAGCCGTAGGTGGCTTGTGCCGTCAGTTCCTCAGTACCTTTGGCATGTCGATCCACAGCCACGTCCTGTCTATCGTCGAAGTCGGATATGAGACGCCACGGCCCATGACTCGTGATGCCTATCCTGATGACATGTGGGCGCTGGTAGAGGCATCCCCAATGCGCTGTGCTAATGCCGCGCTCACCGAAAAAATGATAGCGCGCATTCTGCAGGCAAAGCAGTTTGGTGATACCTGCGGAGGCGTCTTCGAGGTAGTTGCCCTGGATGTACCAATCGGCCTGGGCAGCTTCAGTCAATGGGATCGACGTCTCAGTGCTCGTCTTGGTATGGCTATGATGAGCATTCCATCAGCCAAGGCTGTCGAGATTGGTGCAGGCTTTCAAGCATCACGTACAACGGGTTCCTACGTCCACGACGTGCTACGTCACGATCAGGATCGTTGGTTTCACCTCACCAACAACGCCGGCGGCATTGAGGGTGGCATTACCAATGGCGAACCTGTCGTCGTCCGAGTTGGCGTCAAACCAATTCCCACCCTGGCGCATCCCTTGCCCTCAGTAGACCTGGCAAGTGGTGAGAATATTGATCAGAGCCGCTACGAGCGTAGCGATGTCTGCGTGGTTCCCGCCGCAGGCGTAGTCGGTGAGGCCATGATGGCAATCGTACTAACCGAAGCCTTTCTTGAAAAGTTCGCAGGCGACAGCATCGACGAGATTACTAGGAATTATCAGTTACGATAGTGCTTGTCAACTCATAGGCACAATGATACACTACTTCAGAAAGAGTAACTATGCTATATCAGCGTTCGTCTCCATTTTGCAGGAGAAAATCCCTACAGTACGGGTGACGCATTGACTAGAGGTGGATGAGTAATGAACATCAGCACAAGTATACGTAAACTCACAAACCTGTTTATCATACTTTTTGTTTTACTAAGTACTGGATTAGTCTACTGGCAGGTAGTGGTAGCCCAACAAGTTGAGGCAAACCCACATAATAACCGCCATTGTCTTCCTGACAGCGCCCCCATCCGTGGGCGTATCCTCGATCGCAACGGTGTAGTACTGGCATCTTCAAAGAGGGTAGACCCCAATGCTCCCAATGCTCGTACCGTCTGTGGTTACCAGCGTGTTTACACAGAGCCATCCCTGGCAGGTCTGATCGGATACTATATCAGCCCCAACTACGGCTCAACCGGTATTGAGCATGCATATGATAACTATCTCAGTGGCCGCATTGGCTTGACCGGATTGAACAATACCATTAACCAGACATTGCATCATCCTCCTCTGGGTGATGACATCTACCTCACCATCGATGTACGCATACAGCGCATTGTGGATCACGCTTTTGATGCTGACGCCGTCCCGCCTGACAATCAAAATATCTTTGCCAGCGACCGTGGCTCAGTAATAGTCACCGACCCACACACGGGCGAAATCCTGGCTATGTTGAGTCGCCCAGGGTTTGATCCCAACCGTATCGCCGCAGGTGACCTGAACTACTATCAGCAACTCGTAAACGACCCGGAGCAACCGTTGCTTGAGCGTCCTCTACAGGCCCGTTATGTGCCAGGCTCAACTTACAAAACCATGACCCTGCTGGCTGCGCTCGATTCCGGCAGTTCCCAACTGGGCGACCCCTTTGACCAGCAACAAGCCCTCGGGCCAGTACGTATTGGTGACGAGACGTTCAACACGGGAAATAATATCCAGGGATACACCTTCCATTACCCCGTGGACCTCGACTATGGCTACACTCATTCGGATAATATCATCTTTGCGCAGGTAGGAGCGAAGGTGGGTGTTGATACATGGCTGAAATATAACAATATGTTCTATGTTGGACAGAAAATCCCTTTCGACCTGCCAGTAGCGGTCAGTACTGTTACCCCACAAGGTGGGAAGCCGCTGACCACGGCCGGGCTTGCTGAAAACTCTTTTGGACAGGGGGTTGACTTTGTGACGCCCTTGCAAATGTCGCTTATTGACGATGCTATCGCCAACAATGGCGAGTTAATGCGGCCCATGCTGGTGACAAAGATTGTGGATCCCAATCAGACGGTTGTCCAGTCCAATGGTCAGCAATCACTGGGTCAGCTCGTCTCTATGGACACGGCGAATCAGATGCGCAAAGCGATGTACGACGTAGTGCGCTGCGGCTCTGGTTCACTGCTAGCAGTGCGCCTAAGCGGCTCGCCCTGGCAGATTATTGGCAAGACAGGTACCGGCGAAGTTGGTGGAGGCAAACCCGCCCAGGCCTGGTTGATTACCCAGGCTCCCTTTCAAAACCCCCAACTGACCATCGTTTCAATGCGGGAGAATGGCGGTGAAGGTGGTAACGTCAATGGGCCACTGGTGTCGGATGTGTACAATCAGATCTTTTCAAATGTGCTGAAATCATCCCCACCTCCACCACTACAGCCACCATTTTCATCAGACACGTATTGTCAAGATACAGGGCTGCTGCAATAACGCCTGGTTCACTGGTGCTCCATGCTACGCCAGCAGGCATCGCAGTAGCCGGCTGCCACTAAATCGAGTGTTAAGCCATGGTAGCCATACTGCTGTTGTAACTGTTCTCCTAGATCGCCCAGTAAATCATCATTTAAGTGTATAATGGCGCGGCAGTTCCGGCAAACCAGGTGATGATGCGCATGCCCTTCAACAGCCTCATAATGGGGTTGTTCGCCTGGCAGGTGATTTTCGCGCACCAGCCCCAACTCTTTCAACAGTTCCAGCGTGCGGTAAATGGTTGAAAGACTCACATAGGGATTGCGCATCTGCACTCGCTCTGCAATCTGATCGATGCTGAGGTGCCCATCGGCCTCCTGAATCACGCTCAAAATCATATACCGTTGTGGCGTCAGGCGGTATCCCCGTTTGCGCAGCGTTTCGTTGCTCGACTTGACATAATGATGCATCTGCAATCCCCATTCGTGAGTGGTATCTAAATTACAATGTGTATCGTAGCACTGCATCTGGTCCACGTCAACTCGTATTGAAACCTCCCCAGGGCTAGATGGCTCTTTACTGCTCTCGAGATCATCCTTACTTCTTCACCGCCACAAACGCCCCCACAACCCGCAACCCTGCGCCAGTATATATTGACACTCAACGGTTCAAAGTCATATGATAACATTACGAACTATTCTGGAGCACATAAGGAAGAGCGGGGTCCCACGATAAATCGGGGACCTACCGAGGTGGGGAAGGTTTCCAGCAAGAAGGAGGGATTCAAACGATGAAAATAAGCCGGAAGGTCCTAATCCCTATAATCATTGTTGTTGTGATCGTTATCGCCGGTAGCGTCGGCGGATACCTGCTTTACAACAACAACTACTACTACTCGACCGACGATGCCCAGGTGGCTGGGAACATTGTGAATATCGAAGCCATGGGGACAGGCACACTGCATACTCTGACGGTGAAAGTTGGTGACTTCGTCACCATTGATGAGATCATTGGCAGCGTCCAGATCCAGGGCAGCTATGCGACAGAATTCCTGAAAGTCCAGTTCTCTGGGATCATCGTTCAGGTTCCTGGGACAGTCGGTCAAACCGTTGGTCCCGGAATAGTAATAGCCCAGGAGGTCGATCCGAGCACTATCAAGATCACGGCCTTCGTGGATGAAAGTGCCATTAATAACATCGCTCTTGGGCAGCTTGTAGATATTCATGTGGATGCGTACAGCGCTGCGACGCTCACAGGTCATGTCAACCAGATCGTAGGCGCGGCAGCCAGTCAATTCTCGTTGCTTCCGACGCAAGACAACGCCAGTGGCAACTTCACCAAAGTGAGCCAGCGTATCCCTGTGAACATCCAGCTCGATAGCGACCCAGGTCTCATGCTGTTGCCAGGCATGAGTGCCGAAGTGACGATCCATCTCCACTGATGGGTCAGGTCTTTCGGTCTGCTTCTAGGGCAAGCGCCTTCGGCGATGCTTCGCAGCGGTAGAGTGCCGATTTATCGAGCACATGGTCGCCCCTACTCGATGTTGCTCTGCCTGCCTTCCCTTAGGAACTGTTACAGCGGCAGCAATGCCTCATCCGGTGCCGCCGCTTTTTGCTTAGAAGACGGTTTTCCTGATGACGGTTTTCCTGCGGCAGGTTGTGGCTTGCGAGTGCGTACAAAGAATGCGGCAAGTATTGCAACTCCGGTCAACAGCAGACTGATGCGGAAAGCATCCTGCATTGCCAGCACCGTCGCCTGCTGCTGCACAAATCCAGCCATTTCCTGGATTGCTGCAGCATACGCCGCGCTCGAAGATGCCCCTTGCACCATGAAGGACGCTTGTAAGCTCCGTATAAGCATTCCCATTGGCGAAGATGGTGTCACCTGTTCGGCCAGATGGCTATAATGAACCGACGTTTGGGTCTGCACGACCGTCGCCATCACCGCTACCGCGAGCGAACTCACGACAAAACGCATTGCGGTACTGACTGCTGTCGCCTCTGGCAAGCGGGGAGGCTTGATCTCCGAAAAGGCTGAGACCAACAGCGGCTGAAAACAGAAACCAAGTGCAAAGCTGCGTACGATGAGCCAGAGCTGGATTGTCCCATAGGGTGTATAGACCCCAATCGAGGAGAACAGCCAGAGCGCAATAGCCAGGTTAATCAGTCCGGGTATGATTACTGCCCGGACGCCGATCTTATCTACCAGGCGCCCAGAAAGGAGCGATGCAGCCATGGAGGCAAAAGCCTGGGGGAGAAGGAGCAGACCGGACTGGAAGGCGCTTAACCCACGTAAGTTCTGGAAGTAGATGGGAAGGATGAACAGACCGCCGTAAAGCGCAAACGTCACCAGAACACTGGCGAAGCTACTGGTCGTGAAAGGCGGGCTCGTAAAAACGCGCAGATCCAACAGTGGCTTCCCCCCTCTCGAGGCAATACGTAGTTCGACGACGACAAAGGTCGCCAATAGGAGGATGCCGCACACTAAAAAGCCTAACACTTTTACTGACCCCCAGCCATCGGTGCTCGCATCGGATAAACCATAGAGCAGAGAGCCCAAACCCGCGCTCGAAAGCAGAAACCCCGGGATATCGAAAGGTGTCTGCGCCTCTACCCGCCCCTCGTGCAGGAAAATAGCCCCCATAAATGTCCCAAGAATGCCAATCGGCACATTAATGAAGAAGATCAGTTGCCAACCCAGGTAGGTAACGATATACCCCCCCAGAGTAGGCCCAATGGCAGGGGCAAGTAAGATGGGAATCCCGAGAGCGCCTAAAGCGGTCCCGCGCTCCTCCGGTGGGAACTCGCTGTAAAGCAGTGTAATTGCCAATGGTGACATGAATGCCCCCGTCGCTCCCTGGATAATGCGGAAGAAGATAAGCATAGGCAAATTGATCGAGAGACCGCACAATGCCGAACCAATGGTAAAGCTGACAAGGGCTAAAAGGTAGAGTCGCTTCTGGCCAAGGCGTTGGGCCAGAAAACCGGTAAGCGGTGTGGCAACGCCTTGCACCAGTGTATAGGCTGTTAACACCCATTGGACACTGGTCAGGTCGGCCCCAAAGACGTTCTGCAACCGCGGGATAGCGATATTGACGATGGTGGTGTCGAGGATCGTTATGAACAGTCCAAAGATGACCACGAAGGCCACAACCCATTTGTAGGGAATACCTCCGCCTTTGCTCTGGGCAGTCATAGGACGCTGCATGGCAAAAACTCCTTACCGTGTGCTCTCAACCAGTTGTGCGTGTCACCCTTTATAGCATAAATTCATAAATTGGGTCAAGGACATATCTCTTGATAGACATTTGGAGATAATGCGTGTCACCCTGAGCGCAGCGAAGGGTCTGGCTCGACGGACGCAGAGATCCTTCGCTGCGCTCAGGATGACAGCACGCTTGCTCTGATTTGGAGGTTCTTCCACATCAGTACCGTTTTTTGACATTACGGGCAGAATAGGATAAAGTACAGATGTTTCAATCAGCGCATAATTCACGTTGAGAGTTGTATATATGACATCGCCTGCTCGCAGACAATATTTACATATAAAGAGCCAGTATCCAGACGCCATCCTCATGTACCAGGTCGGTGACTTCTACGAAACCTTCGACGAGGATGCCCGTATTGCTGCCCATGAACTACAGATATTCCTCACCAAGCGCGACTACGGTGGCGAGAAGGTACCATTGGCCGGGATACCATTGCACGCGCTGGAGAACTATGTCGGCAAACTCATTCGCCGTGGCTACAAAGTAGCCATCTGTGACCAGGTTGGCGAAGTCGGCAAGGGTATTGTTGACCGTGCCGTAACACGCATTCTCACTGCAGGCACACTTTCTGAACCCAGTCTTCTGCCAACCAAAGAAAACAACTACCTGACCGCTATCGCAACGGGACGAGCACAAACCGGTCTGGCGGCGGTAGACGTCAGCACAGGCGAATTCACTGTCACCTGGTTTACCCCTGACGAGTTACCGACTGCCTTAGATGCAGAGTTGCAACGTCTCGCCCCCGTTGAGTGCCTGCTTGTAGAAGGCAGTCACCCGGATGCCTATCATTTTCCATCCCCAACGATAACGGTCACTCACTGTCCCCCCTATTTCTTTGAGCAAGAGGCAGCACGGACTCGCCTGTGCAGGCAATTTGGCGTGCAATCACTTGATGCCTACGGTTGTGCCCAGGTTCCACAGGCCATTGCCGCAGCAGGAGCAATCATCGCCTACCTGGAGAAAATGAATAGCGCGCTCCTCTCATTGTTAACCGGTCTGCGTTCGTATCGAACCACAAGCTACATGGTGCTGGACGCACACACGCAACGCAACCTCGATCTCTTACGCGGAGCCCGCAGTGGCTCACTCCACGGCAGTTTGCTTGGTGTGCTAGATCGAACCATCACACCGATGGGGGCGCGTCACTTGCGTCGCACCATCACACAACCTCTCCTCGATCTGAGCCAGCTTGAGGCGCGCTTAGAGAGCGTAGAAGAACTCTACGAAAGTCCGGCACTGCGCAGCCGCTTCACCATCTGCCTGCAAGGCTTAGGCGACCTGGAACGTATCGCCGGACGTGTGCGCCAGGGGACTGCGGTCCCCAATGAACTGCGTGCGCTGCGTGGCTATCTTGAGTTGATCCCCCAGTTGCGCGAATTGCTGCGTGGCTGTGATACATCCTTGCTGACCGGGCTTGCCGACGAGCTTGACCATTGTCCTCAGGTAATTGAACTGGTTGGTAAGGCCTTAACTCGTCCAGATGATGAGCGGGAAGACGATGGGCGTATGATCCGTGCAGGCTTTCATGCTGAGCTAGATGAACTCATCGCCTCTATACGTGACTCGCGGCGCTGGATGGTGACGTTAGAAGTGCGTGAACGTGAGCGCACAGGCATTAAAACGCTCAAAGTCGGGTTTAACAAAGTCTTTGGCTACTACATTGAAATTAGTAAGGCCAAAATCTACTCGGACCTGATTCCCAGGGACTATGAACGCAGGCAGACGCTGACGAACGTGGAACGCTACACAACTCCCGAACTCAAAGAACACGAGGCACGTATCCTGAGCGCGGAAGAGCGCATTGAAGAAATGGAGCGCAGCATCTATACCGATGTGCTGCGCCAGTTGAGCGTCTTCTATGCACCATTGATGACCACTGCTACGGCTGTAGCCAAAGTAGATGTGTTGTTGTGCCTTGCAGAAGTGGCAGCACATCAAGGCTACGTGCGACCCATGTTGGAGCAGGGGGACAATCTGGAGGTCATGGGTGGTCGGCATCCGGTCGTCGAGTATACCTTGGATGGCGATGTCTTCATTCCCAATGATTCTCTCATGGAGGCAGAGGATGGGGCGCGTATTCTGTTATTGACCGGGCCAAACATGGCCGGCAAATCCACCTATCTGCGCCAGGTGGCATTGATTACCCTGCTGGCCCAGATCGGTAGTTTTGTGCCGGCTCGCAGCGCACGCATTGGGCTGGTAGATCGCATCTTCACCCGCGTCGGTGCCGAGGACGACATCGCATCAGGAAAGAGTACCTTCATGATAGAGATGGAGGAAACGGCCACTATCCTGCACCATGCCACCAGGCACAGCCTGGTTATCCTGGATGAGATCGGTAGGGGAACGAGTACCTACGACGGCCTGGCGATTGCACGGGCAGTCGTCGAGCATCTGCATACAGTGACGGGTGCACGAACGCTCTTCGCTACACACTATCATGAATTGGCATCGATGGCCGATGAATTACCGCACCTGCGCGTATATACCATGGCAATTAGCGGCGATGAGCAGGGCGGGATCGTCTTCCTGCACCGCGTGACGCCAGGTAGCATTGGACGCAGCTATGGCGTCTACGTCGCAAAATTAGCAGGCATGCCGCCCAGCATCGTGCACCGTGCGGAAGAAGTGCTCAAGCAGTTGGAATCTAGCGAGAACCCTTCCGGGGTACATCGTGTTTTCAGCGAAAATGGACACAAATTCACCCCGGACGAGCTGATGGTCGCGGAGGCCAACGGACGCTACGAGTGGCAGAGCGAAGAGGCCAGCAGAGCCGCACAGGCACTGGAACAGGCACATGACATGGCTCCTGACCTCGATGCAATAGACGTGTGTGCAATCACGCCGCTCGACGCGCTGAACCTGTTGTTTCTGATGCAGAAGAAAAGAAGCAGATTATAACCTGACGTCCTTTCCAAATGCTGATTTTTACCCGCATTTTTCTCGTGCAGCGAACTTACATTTAGAGCCTCTCGACAGTCCGTTTCCGCTATGCTACACTTGGAAAAGAAGAAACTTGTAGGGGGTTTTTGATATGGCCAAACCGTGGGACGAAGCAATGAAGAAGGTCGTCGCTGCGAGCCCTCAAGCGTTCGTGGATTGGTTATTCCCTGGTGGGCGGTTCATTGAGCTAGTGAACACTGAGTTGCCCAAGAAGACCGAGGAGCCACTGCGTTCGGACAACTGCTTGGCGATGGAACTGGATGGCCAACCCTGCGTCGCGCACCTGGAATTTCAGAGTACACAGGACCCTGAGATGCCAGAGCGGTTGTTGGAATACGCCTTGCGGATCACCCGCCATAACCCGCAACGCCGTCCCGTCTACTCCTGTGTGATTTATGTCCGGCCAGTGGGCGATGTGCAGCAGCCTCCGTTGGTGTGGGAGTATCCCAATGGACGCGAGATCCTGCGCTATCACTACGGCAGTATCGAACTGGCTACCCTCGATCCAGCACTGTTTTTGGAAGCCAACCAGGCAGGATTGTTGCCGCTCTTGCCCTTGACAAGAGGCGGGGCCAGCCGCAAGATGGCGGAGACGATGTTCTCCAGGATTCAGGCTGCTGGGAAGACCGAGTTGATTCCGATTGGAAGTCTGCTAGCATCGTTGGCTTTTGGCAGGGAGAACAGTGTCGAGCAAGATTGGCTGACTAGGAAGGTGAGTGAAATGTACGATATCTTACAAGAAACACCAGTCTATCAGTTCTTGACCAAGGAGGCCCGTGAAGAGGGACGTCAAGAAGGCCGTGAAGAGGGACGTCAAGAAGGGCTTGAGACATTTCGACAGGCGATTGTGGAGATTGTGCGGAAACGGTTTCCTAAGATAGTGCGATTGGCCAGGAAACAAGTTGCTGTCGTTGATGATCCCGAGCAACTGAGGCAGTTAGTCGTCGACATCAGCGTTTCGCAGAATGCAGCAGAGGTGACACAGCTTCTTCTTGCGATAGATGAAGAAGCGGGCGAGTGAAGCTGATCCCTTCTATGTCACGTTCCCCCATTCTCGCTCTATCTCCCGATGTTGCCGAACGCATTGCAGCTGGGGAAGTGATCGAGCGTCCGGTATCGGTCGTCAAGGAACTGGTGGAGAATGCCCTGGATGCCGGGGCGCATGAGATACGTGTCGAAATACGCGGCGGTGGGCTGCGCCTGATCCGTGTCACTGATGACGGCTATGGTATCCCCGAAGATGAGTTGGAGCGTGCCTGCGCACGGCACACTACCAGCAAGATCAGCACCGTTGAAGACCTGGGCCGGCTGTACACACTCGGGTTTCGTGGCGAGGCTCTGGCAAGTATTGCCGCTGTATCAGAACTGAGCTTGCTCAGCCGTGCTATCGAAACCGAAGCGAGTGTCATCCTGAGCGAGGCGAAGGATCTCCCCGCCGCATGGTTGACACTACGTGGTGGCGAGGTCACACAACGTGGGCGACGTGCACGTTTACACGGTACAACTGTCACCGTGCGCGACCTGTTCTACAACGTCCCTGCACGTCTCAAGTTTATGCGTGGAGCGCGTACTGAGGCCGGTCACATCCTGCAGCTCCTGCAACGCTATGCAATAGGCTATCCTGCCGTGCGCTTCAACCTGGTAATCGAAGAACATATCGCCTTGCAAACTGCTGGTGGTGGTGATCTCGCTTCCACACTGGCCGAACTCTACCACCTGCCCCTGGCCGAACTGCTCACGCGCGTGCCGGCCGGTGAGGAAGGAGCCGGATACCCGCAAGGGGCATCCCTACATAATAAGCGACCATATGCCATACATGGCTATGTTGGCAACCGTGCCCTGGCACAGAATAACCGGCAGCATATCACACTCTTCATTAACGGGCGCTGGGTGCAGTCGCGTCCCTTGCAGGATGCACTCGAAGCAGGATATCGTGGCCTGTTGCCGAAGGGAAAACATCCGCTCCTGGTATTTTATATCGATCTACCGGCTGAAGAACTGGATGTCAATGTCCATCCTGCCAAGACCGAGGTGAGGTTGGTACGAGAGGCCGAGGTGGCAGCGGCCCTGACACAGGCAGTGCGGTCCGTCTTAGAACGTAGTCCGGCGTTGCCTGAGGCGGTGCGATTTCCCGGCCCTACACTCATCTACCAGCGCCGCCTCCCTGGCTCACGACGACGCGGCTTGCATTTGGCGGAGTCGGCGGGCGAATACTCGGCAGAGTCGGCTCCTCCGGGAGCGGCGGAAGTGTTGCTGACCTTGCGTCCCCTGGCACAACTGCAACAGGCCGTCATCCTGGCCGAGGCTCCCGATGGTAGTCTATACCTGATCGACCAGCACCGGGCACACGAGCGCATGATTTATGAGCAGCTGCGCCGTATACATGCCAGGGGGCAGACAGATCTCGATTGTCACCCTGAGCGCAGCGAAGGGTCTGCCCATCTGTTGTTGGAGCCGGTGATTATTGAGTTGAAGCAGCGGGAGGCGGAGTTGTTCGAGCAGCGTTTACCCATGTTGAGCGGTCTGGGGTTAGAGTGTGAGCGCTTTGGCGGCCGTAGTTTCCTGGTACGTTCTGTGCCGGGCATCACCGGGCAGGAGCAATTGGTTGGGCACCTGCACGAGCTGGCGGAGATAGCCTCGGAAGATAGCGCCGATTGGGAGGATCATTTGCTGATTGGCCTGGCGTGCCGTTCAGCCTTGCGTCGTGGACGGCAGCTGGGAGCCGATGAGCAGCGCGCTTTGCTGACGGCGCTTGCCGAAACAACGGCCCCGGCGGTCTGTCCGCATGGTAGCCCGATCCTGCTGCATTATAGCCGGGCATTCCTGGTCGATAAATTTGATTGGTAGAATGCAACAACGCTCTTCGCAAGCTCGATAATCTTCTCGCGCAATGCCGGCGGTTCTACAATCTCCACCTGTGTGCCGAAGCTTAACAAATACCCACAGGCTGCTTGTTCCATCTGGAACAGCAAGCGGAGTGTGATCCATCCATCAGCATCCGGTGGCTCAGCATGCTCAATCCGTGCGTATCTTCCCGCTTGATAGACCTGTTCGAGGACTTCTGGTGCTATGCGCACTGTAACCGGGTACCGTGGGAGGTTGGCGACGAAGTGGGTTGCTGATTGTGCCCAATACGTTGTCAGGTCGAAGCCCTGCGGGCGAACGCACGCCTGGTCTGTCACCCTGGCCTCCAGCATACGGGAGACACGGTAAGTACGGATCTCACCCTCCACAGCTGCCACCAGGTACCATGTACTCCCTTTGGCCACAAGTCCAAGCGGATCTACCAGGCGCTCCACAGTGGCGCTATCGCCTCGTTGATACTTGAGAGATAGCTTGCGTTCCTGCCAGATCGCCTCTTGCAGCGTAGGGAGGCATGAAACATCTTCCTCTGTATGATGCCACCCGGTGGCGTCGATATGAATGCGCTGGTGGACATACTCGGCGTCACGACGAGACAGCGAAGGAAGCGCAGCAAGCAGCTTGATGAAGGCTGCTTCAGAAGCCTGGCGCAAGCCAAGGTCTGCTAAAAGGCAAGGTCCACCTCGTATCGCTGGATAGTGTGTTTTCTTGCATCGGTCAATCATAATCCTGCCATTGCATGTGTCTCCAGAGGGATACCGCCTTTCCGCTGCTCATGAATTCGAAGCGGCCCATCCTTCCCCGAAAGTAGGTCAGTGGCATGCCCTCTGTGGCCTGGGCGCTGTGGACTTCGGCAAGGAACACCGAGTGCGTCCCGCCCGTCACTTCCTCGATCACGCGGCACTCGATGGTGGCCAACATATCGTCCAGGAGGGGTACGCCGAGTTCTCCATAGGAGATGCTCACGCCAGCGAACTTGTCCGGGTGAGATCCGGCGAACCGGTGGGCCAGCTCGCTTTGATCCTCCCGCAAAATGTTCACCGCGAAGACCTGTGCCTCTGCGATGGCCTTCTGAGTGTTCGATGTCTTGTTGACACAGATGAGCAGCATAGGTGGGTCGAGCGATAGCGAGCAGACAGCGCTGGCGGTGAGACCGTAATCGATCCCCTCGTGTCGTGTGGTGATGATGCTCACCCCGCTGGCGAAGCGGCTCATCACGCTCCGAAAGCGCTCTTGATCGACCAAGAGCTGCTGTTGCTGGTACGTTCTAAATGATGCAGCGAGTTCCATGTTTCCTCCGATCACGGCGCAGGAGCCCATATCTTGCGCCATTGGGTGTTGCTCAACACGAGGGTGCCCATGGTGAGCAACACACGATGGCCTCCAATCCCTCTTCCAGAGGACGCTGATATGGGTCGCGCGTCTATGCAAGAACTGGTTTAGAGGTAGACGGTGTTAGGGGAGAGGCCGCAGAGGACCCGCCCGTAGAGTTCGAGATTGGTGTTGGGATGCAACAGGCCATTCAGGTTCAAAGCCTGAACATCGCGTGCTATGCGCTGGATGGGCACACTGCTATAGATCGACGATCCCCCACTTGCCGTGCTGAGGATGTCCACAGCTTCCTTTGCCAGCCGACACACCCAGGCTGCGTCGAGACGAACGCGGCTGCGCTCTTCCACGGTCCACGCTTCGCCGCTCGCGGCCTTCGTGTCCAAAAGGGTCGCCGCGCGGTACGCATGAAACTCTGCCTCGTCGATCTTCATCGTCGCCTCAGCGACCTGCAAGTGCGTGAGTGGCGCCTCGATCTGATTGGCATAGGTGGTGTAGGCGATGTGCCGACCTGGGAGTCGCTGGAAAAAGGCCTCCATGGCGGCCTTCGCCAGACCAAGCCCTGTCACACTGGAGAGCGTCGCGCCGGTCAGGGCCACCGGGCTCCGATAGAGCGGCGTGTCGGCGTTCAGCTTCGAGGCGGACTGCCCCTGGATCAAAGCAGCGCCCGAAAGAACGCGGGCATTCGGAACAAAGACCTCCTTCGCTACGGTGGTGACGCTCCCCGTCCCCCTGAGACCTGAGGTGTCCCAGTCGTCGATGACCTCAAGCTCCGACATCGGGATGAGAGCAACGATCGGCTCCGGTGTCCCTTCGGCTCGGGTAGACATCGCATTGACGAGATCCCAGTGGCTATGCAACGCGCCAGAGTTGAAGTGCCACTGCCCGCTCACGACGACGCCATCGTCTTTGCGCACAGCCGTGGCGGTCGGGCTCAAGAGTGCGCTCACGCGGACATCGGGATCGGAGAAGACCTCGTCCTTCTCGGTGAGCACATCAACCACGGTTTGTACGTCGCTCTCGTAGCCTCCATAGCGTTTTGGGACTCGCAATTTGAAGATGCCAGCCCTTGCCATCGCCTCGATCGTCTCCTCATGCAGACGCCGATGCTGCTCATGCCAAGTGGCGTGCTTCTGAAGAATAGGCACAATCTCGCGAGCACGACGCACTAGTTCCGTCCGGTCTGGTGTTTGGGTGATTTCCACTTTATTCTCGCTTTCAATCAAGATGGTATCCTGTGAATCAATGAGCGTTTCCATTCTGTTCTCTCCTTCAAAGAGTCATTGGTGGTATCCTGTGAATCAATGAGCATTTTCATATGAAATGTGATTCTACGGGGTCAACAGACCTACGATAAAGCCTCAATTCCTTTCCCAGAAATCAAGAACACATTTCCTTCTCTGTTAGCGGGGTTGCTTGCAAACTCGACCACAGCATTTGCGACATCTTCCGTTGTTTGCGGAGATGGCATGCCCTTGACGAAGTCTCTGGCTGAAATGCCGAGATAGGAAGCGTAGGCCCCAACAGCAGTTTTTCCAAGGTCAGTGTCTGGCATAATGCTCCCGGGCGCAAGCGCGAGGAAGCGCAAACCGAGCTTCAAGCGATCCGCTTCTTTTTGGGCGTAATTCGCTATGAACATCTGTGTTCGCTTTGAGCCAGCGTAGCCGCCTGAAATCGGCGAGCCGCCGACGGCTGCACCGCTTGAAATCAGGATGATGGTCGTCCCGGAAGGAAGCGGGGTGGTCAGCGCGGCTTGAGAGAAGAGCAACGACATTTTGACATCGGTATTCCAATTGCGCGAGAATTGCTCCCAACTCTGCTCCCCAAGCGGCGCAGTATGAGGGATGGCGCCCGCGCAGACAACCAATACGTCTGGCGAAAGTGTTTCAAACACCTTCGTAGGAGCGCTTTCGTCGGTGGCGTCAAGCCCGAGTATGTGAACACCTGAGAAGTCGTCGGCGAGCTGTTTGAGGGGCTCTTCCTGCCGTGCGACAGCAAGCACATGCGCGCCTTGTGCGTGAGCTGCGGCAACAATGGCGCGTCCCAGACCTTTACTGCCTCCGATGACGACCACGTTCTTGCCGTTTAAGCGTTTTGTCTTGATCGCTTCATTCATACCTTATTCTTTCTTCTACATGAGATACAGAACAGTTCTGTTCTCTACAAGAGAGTATACAGTACAGTTCTGTATCGTGTCAAGAGGTGCAGCATGCTGCGACGGAGTTATCCAAAAGTCGCCCTCTCCGGCGGAGGCGTCAACTGAAGGGTTCCAGGCGTGGTGGGAGGTGGGGCCACGGGTGGATTTCTCCGCCTGATGGCTAGCCACCCTTTGCAATCCCGCTCAAATGATGCAAAAGGAACATCTCTGGACAACCGAAGCTCCCTGCATTTGCCTCTATCCCTCTCTTGCCGAAAAGAGGGCATGGGTGATATAATGAGACACAGAACAGTTCTGTTCAATTGACAGAACCTATTCACAAAAGTGAAAGGTAGAAAGAAATGACAGCAGTTCACACAGCACACTCACCAGCACGGCAGCGTCTTCTGGAGGTGGCAAGCGAATTGTTTTATCAGGAAGGGATTCGGGCGATTGGGGTGGATACGATTGTTGAGCGATCAGGAGTGGGAAAGGCCACGCTCTATCGGCATTTTCCCACCAAAGATGACTTAATTGCCGCCTATCTTGAGGAAGAAGATCGTCGCCATTGGCAATGGTTTGAGGAGGTGATTGCACCACATGAAGGATCGCCAAAAGCGCAGTTGTTGGCGTGGTTCGAGGCCTGCACCCAGCGATTGACGCAGCCAGGGTCTCGTGGCTGTGCCTTCTTGAATGCGCTGGCTGAATTCTCGGAAGCGGATCATCCTGCCCATCGGTGCGCGGTCGAACACGAGCGTGCGTTACAATGGCGATTGGCTCAGCTGAGCCAGCAGGCTGGTGCGCGCGATCCTGAGGCATTGGCCGATCAGCTCCTGCTGGTGAGCAATGGGGCGCTGGCTTCCGCCTCCATCTTCGGTGAGGCTTCCCCAGCGGTTCAACTCAAAACGATCGCTGCTCATCTGATTGACCTGCAACTGGAGAGTGCTCAGGCAAAGCCTTGAGACACGTACCATGCATTCAAAGAAGGCTCTCCCTGCGCTGTTTTTTGCTCATCTCAAGAAACGTCGGTTTTGCCATGTTCGTCAGCGTGCCATTCGTGCTAACACCTCAGCTATGACCAGAAAGACCAGGTCTAATGCGAGCAACACCAGCAAAGCGAGGTCGATGTGCGTAGCAATTGATGAGGTAAGATCAAGCAAAGCATTGTTAAAGACAAGAATCTTCGTGAGCCAGAGTAATATAATCGTCACGCTCGTTATCAGTAGGACGCCGACAACGAACCAACGCGCTCCCTTCCAATCCTGGCGACTTGGCCAGAGTTCAGAGGTAATAGTTAAAATCAGGTAAGGGGCAAAGATCAGTGTCCACCACGGCCAGCCTGGGCGAAAGATGCGTTGAATACCAATGTCCCAGAGATTGTAGCCGGTGGCAACCCAGTAGAGCAGGATCAGCATGCCGATACCACCGAAGAGTGGTGCGATACCGCTCAAGCCATCCCCAACGTAACTCATAAAGCGATGCTGGGGCCGCACGTATTGTACTTCCCCGAGTTGCAGGGATTGCTGCCGGCTAGACTTTATGTTGCGGCCACCTGGTCCAACCTGGATCTTGGGTTTGATACGAAAGAGAGTGATGCTGGTGATACGGAAGCCGAAAGGCCTGAACAGCAGCACTACAAAAGCATGACTCAGCTCGTGGAGCATAACCCCTGGGGCATTCAACCAGAACCAGACCAGCGAGCCTCGCTCTCCCAGGAAGTGGTACCCAATCTCATCCACTCGCTGGCGCAGCCTCTTGCGCGTGACACGTAATAACAGAAAGAAAACAATGACTGCGGAAATAATGAGCCAGGGTTCGTATGGCTGTATTTGTGCTTGCAGAGCAGGGTTCATGCTTCTCCTTATGCCACGCGGACGCGATAAATCGGGACCCTACGTAATTTTGTCGGGCTCAGGAGGGCGGAGGCAAACTCCCCCACTGCACTCCACTCCACTCCCGCCCCCACTGAGATGCTGTGTTGCGTCCTCTACTGGTATTTGCGGTGGATATTTGCGTTCAAAGTAAAGGCTCCAGGCTCCGAAGGCCGCTATGCTGATTGATAGAAGATAAATGACCCGATCAAGGCCGAACAGGTCTGCGACAACCCCAATGAAAAGAATGAGAGGGATGGAGCAAAGGTTGTAAAGCATCAGCTGTAAGGCTAGCACACGGCCTTTGATCCAATCAGGGCTTTGCTCCTGCATGGCAGTCTGAGCAGGAATGTTAATCAAGTCAATCGCGATTCCAGCAACGAACATAAACAGAGCGATGGCGAACAGGAGCAATGGGTTGGTATTCCACCCATGCGGTTGTAGGACACGCGCCAGAATCGTCGAGAGTGGCAAAAGGAGCACGGCAATAGCCAGAGCAATACTGCCGATGAGAATTGCTCGGGATTTACCAAGTCGGCGTGAGATGCGCGGCATGAGGATTGAACCGGTAACAAGGCCAATGCCCGCGGGGGCGAAGATAAATGCCATTCTACTTGCTGGAAGTAATAGCAGGACGGTAACCAGAGGTGTGGCAAGTTCACTGATAACTAAAAGGAGAACGCCTGCGAAGGAGAGTTGGATGACCGCTAGAAAGAGCCGATTGTTACGACGCACAAAGTTCCAGCCCTGGTGCATCTCACTCCAGATGTTGCTTAGAATGCCAAGTGCAGGGGCGGGAAATTGAAATGCGCTCTGCAAGCTCCGCTCCATCACGCCCGTACGTTTGGGGGGGAGAAAGTAGGTTGCCGGGATGCGTGTGACGAGTATAGCGCAGACGATGTAGAGTAATCCCACAATAGCATAGAGGACCTCGACCGGATGAATGGCGATCCTATGTGCTATGGTGAATGTTGGCAGCAGGCTCAGCACAAGTGGTGCGAACAGGATGAAGCCCAACGCCTGCGAAAACATAAACGTGATGTTGAAGAGTGACAGCGCGGGCATTAATTCTTCCTCGCTCACCAGCAAGGGGATCGTGGACCCTTCTGCCGGCGCGAAGAACTGTCCAATGGTTGAGATCAGGAAGGTGATCAAATAGATGGGGATGAGCTGGTGGCGATTAAGCAGCAGGGAGATGACAAAGCCGAAGGTGGCGATAGCGCGCAAGCAATTACTGCCCCACAGGACGACGCGCTTATTCATGCGATCTACGAAGACCCCGGCAGGAGCGCCAAAGAGCACGGCAGGGAGGCTAAAGGCGATGATCGCAACACCGATCAACGTCGTAGAGCCGGTGACTTCCTCAATCAACACGAGCAGGGCGTAGTTGGAGGCGTTGAAGATGGTCATCGAGATCAATTGTGCCAACCACAGAAGCAGGAAGTTTCTGTTTTTTAGCAGGGTAAGAAACCCACCCCTTGGATTGGCTATATTCATCTTTCCTCGCGTTCTCGAACGGCGGGCATACCTGTCCCCCAGACAGGGTTCCACAAGGGCCCACCCCACGGGCTAGACATTTGGAGATAATGCCTGTCACCCTGAGCGCAGCGAAGGGTCTGGCTCGAGGGACGCAGAGATCCTTCGCTGCGCTCAGAGCCTGCCCTTGAGCGCAGCGAAGGGATGACAGGCAGGACACCTCTCAAGCCCGCTCACGGGAAGTCTTATCTCCAAATGTCTACACCCCACGGGCGACCATAAAGGTCCCCACCCAACTCCACCCCACTCCGCGGACGCGATAAATCGGGTCCCTACGGTCCCTGCTCGCCCCTACAGTATAGATACGATTAAGTTGATACATTGGTATCGGAATCAATCGCCCGTGACAGCACTTGCTTGGTACGGCGCTCGACCTCTGCTCGTGGTAATAATACACGACGCCCACATTTTTCGCAACGCAGCCCGATATCTGCCCCCAGACGTACTACCAACCAATCGTAGTTTCCACAGGGATGCGGCTTGCGCAGGCGCAAGCGATCACCCAGTTCAAGGTGCATTGGTGTCATGGCCAGGCCTCCGCTCTCTGTCTTTCCCCACGATAAATCGGGGGACTACTTTATACAATCCATACTGTGCAATGTAATACTCAACCGCTTCGGGCGTTTGGTACTTAATAGGTCTTCCTTCTGCAACTCGCAGACGCAAATCGGTCGAAGAAATTTCCAATTGTGGCGCTCGTACCATGACCAGGCGCTGCTTGATGCCGGGCAGGCGCGCTTCGAGCGATGCACGGTATTCTGGCGCTTCCTCATAGCCTGGGCGCTGGACCGCGACGAGGTATGTCAGTTGTTCCAGTATACCAGCGGGATCGCGCCAGGTGAGAAACTCCTCCAGGCTATCCCCACCAATGATGAAGTAGAAGGCCGTTTGCGTATCCCACTGCTGGCGCAACAAGTGGAGCGTTTCCACGGTATACGATGGCCCCGGACGCTCCAGATCAACCTGCGAGATCGTGAAGTATGGATTAGAGGCAATCGCGAGCTGAAGCATTGTCAGGCGATGGTGCGCCGCTGTAATGGTCCACCCCGGTTTATGCGGAGGCTGTCCCGCAGGTACAAAGACCAGTTCGGAGAGATCCAGCGTGGCGCGTGCCTCCTCTGCAATCACCAGGTGGCCGTAGTGGATCGGATCAAAGGTACCCCCTAACAGGCCAACGCGCCGGATATTTAGATCTGTAGCTCCCCGATTTATCGCGGGAGCCCGATTTATCGCGGGGGACTCCTTTATCGTGGGGAATTCCTTATCGCTTTCCAACGTAGCGTACCTCACTCCTCCCGTGATAAATCGGGGGACGTGCTCGATAAATCGGCACTCTACAACACATTCCCAGGGGATTCTTGCACAGTCAGGTCGGCGTCAGGCAGCACTGTGTGCAAAGCATGCATTGCCTCCGAGACAGCAGAAAATTGTCCGTGTGCAATCCAGAAGCGCACATCAAGCGAAATTGTCTTTTCGCTCAGACCGATGAGCGTAATAGACGGTTCTGGTTTCGCCTGGACGGCATCAACCTCTTCGAGAGCTTTCATGATCTGCTTGTGCGTTTCGTCCTTGACGAACTGTTCCTCAGGCAACTTCACGATGATTATGGCACGGCGCTCACCCTGGAAAGAGTGGTTGATCACAATGCTGCTAAAAACGAGCGCATTTGGCACGCTCACCTCTTCGCCACTGACCAGGCGCAACTTGGTGGTACGGATCTGTACATCTTCCACTTTGCCCGTGTGGCCTGTTAAATTCACCTGGTCTCCAATCGTGATCTGGTCCCCGATATGAAAAGGACGCTCTATCAGGATGTAAAAGCCCGCAACCAGGTCTTTGAGCACATCCTGAATGGCGACGGTGAAGACCACCGTCAGAATGCCCAGAGCAGCTACAGGCACCCCTATCGAGATTTGCCAGATAGTCAGTATCCAGAAGACAACCAGCGTCAGGATGACAAAGTAGCAGACACGACCGACTAAGGTGCGTGTGTTGATATCGATGTGGTTCGCACCGAGGTTCCGCACGATGAGGGTCTTCAGGGTACGTGCAAAGCCCACGCCCAGGGCAATAATGAGCAAGGTTTGGATCAAGTTCCAGGCCAGGCCGGTAAGGTCCTTCACATTAATTTGAGCGGTGAGCACTGACAGCACCAGCAGAAGAACGATGACCATGATGCCCAGTGATTGAATAAGCCATGTATCGAGCACGGTTCGTTTCAGGCGATGCACAAGCATGCGCCGCAAGATCAGGCCGATCACCAGTGCTATCAATAGGGTCATCACGACTAAGATGATGCGAAATGCTATGTTCATGTATTCTACTCTAATTTATGCGTTCCACGACATTTTTGCTATTATATCATAGAACCTCTCTTTGTATTGCTGAACTAGCCCAGTTGCGCTAATCACCTCGCCCGTAGCCCCCCGATTTATCGCGGGGGACTCCTTTATCGTGGGAGGCAGACCGCAACTGGCAGCGAGTTGGCTCACGACCTGCGCCGGCGTGGTTCCGGCGGTTCGCAGTGGCTCCAGACCGTCACTCTGTATACGCTTTGCCAGGCGGTTCCCTGCCGCATCAAGCAAGAGGGGAACGTGAACGAAGCTGGGAATGGGAAAGCCCAATGCTTCGTAGAGGAGGATCTGGCGCGCGGTTGAGTGCAACAAATCGGCTCCGCGTACGATCTGGTTGATGTGCATGAGGGCATCGTCGACGACGACGGCAAATTGGTAGGCGAAGATGCCATCGGAGCGACACACAACGAAATCCCCAACGACCTGTTGTACGTGCTGCTCCCTGTATCCCGCCAACAGGTCCGTAAAGGTGACGACACGCTCATCGTTGACGCGAAAACGTAGGGAGGGGCGACGCTTGTTGGCTTCGTGCTGCCTGCGCTGCGCTTGTGTCAGGTAGCGACATGTGCCGGGATAGCGCGGACCGTCCTCGCCTTGCTGTGGGGCGCTGGCGATGCGGGCGACCTCGGCGCGACTACAGTAGCAAGGATAGATCAGGTCAGCAGCACGCAGGCGTTGTAGGTAATGGTCATAGAGCGCGAGCCGTTCGCTCTGTGTATAAGGTGCGTAGGGACCGCCAACATCTGGCCCTTCATCCCAGTCGAGGCCGAGCCAGCGCAGATCGTTCAACATGCGTTCGGTGGCCCCACGACGTACACGGGGACGGTCGAGGTCTTCGACGCGCAGTACGAACTGACCATCTGCGCAACGTGCGTAGAGCCAGGCAAGCAAAGCGGTGCGCAGGTTGCCCAGGTGCAAGTCGCCCGTCGGGCTGGGAGCATAGCGACCGCGAAGGCTTACCTGTCCCCTAGACAGGGTTCCGCAAGGGTCCACCCCGGGGCGGAGGCTGTAGAGTGCAGATTTATCGAGCACGTCTCCCCCATCCCACTCCACTCCACTCCCGCCCCTCAGGACGCACAAAGGCAGGCCAACAACATTCAGGTAGCAACCGCTAATACGTGCGGTAGGCTGGAAACCTGAGTGCTGGATACCGTACGCGCCCGCTTTGTCCATCGGGTCCCCGCTGGCAATGTAGGTGGCGATCTCTGCTTCCCTGTAAGGGCGCATCAGCACGGGTGTAATGCAACTGGCGCTGCGCATCTGTCGTTTGCCATCTAGCAGATAGCTAACAGCGATGCCTGTCACGACATGGTGCCAGCGTCCACGCAGCGCGAGTAGTAGCTCACGGGCATGCGCTTCATCGCGTGGCTTGCCCAGTAACTTTGCATTGAGTAACACGGTCGTATCTGCGGCAATGACCATGCGGTCGGCAAATGCGGGTAATGTGTGAACCGACGCCAATTTATGTTTAGCCAGCCACTGTGCCATTTCTTCGGCCGGTCCGCGGTAGCGTTCCTGTGCCATATCTTCGTCGGTGGGCGGAATACAGAAGGTGATGGGAAGGCCGAGGGAGGCGATAATCTGCCTGCGTCGTGGTGAGGCAGAAGCCAGTACTAGCGATGTTGTCATAAATCGTTGCGCTCCAGGACTGCCATGCATTCGATATGTACCGTCTGGGGAAACATATCGAGTGGTTGCACTGAACAGAGACGGTAGGTAGGATGTCGATGGCAAAGAACATGCAGATCGCGTGCCAGCGTGGCTGGATCGCATGAAACATACACAATGCGTTTAATCGGATGCTGCACAAGGGAGTCGAGAACAACCTGCTGGCAACCCGCACGCGGTGGGTCAAGCACAAGCCCATCGAGCTGTGCTGCCAGCCCCGGCAACAGGTCTTCCGTTTTCCCCTTGAGGATATCTATATTGCTGACATTGCGCAGGTTCCACTGTGCATCCTTGATTGCGCTGGCCGACTCTTCAATGGCAATCACCCTGCCGACATGGCGCGCCAGCAACAAGGCAAAGGTTCCGACACCACAGTAAGCATCGGCGATGGTGAGGTTACCCCTGCTGTCTCCCTGGCACCCGCAAGGGGCGCCACTACATGTAGTGGCGCCCCTTGCGGGTGCCAGGCCGTTCAATACCCCATGCAGGACCATTTGTGCCATCTTCTCTGCCTGGGCGGTATTGGTCTGGAAGAACGAACTGGGGCGGATGCGGAAGGTTTCTCCCGCCAGCACCTCTTCCATCGTCTCGCTGCGAAGGTCGAGTCCGGAGGCGGCGAGTTGCTGTGCCACCTCGGGTGTGGGATATGGCTGAATGAGCACCTGACCACTGGCGGCACCACAACGAATCAACACCTGGGGCCGAGCGTTGGCTACCTGGCTGAGAACTTTCAGGGCACGGTTGATATGTGCGTGGGCGATAGGACACGAGGTGAGCGGCAGGACGCGATGTGTCCCTCTGGCGGTCAGGCCGGGCTGCCCTTCGCGGTTCACCGAGAAACGCATATGGTTGCGATACTGCCATGGATCGTCGCAAGGCACGGTTTCCAGCAGAGGTGGGTCAGCGAAGCCACCGATCTCTTGCAGCAATTGTCGGACTATAGACCATTTCCACTCCAGCTGCGCCTCATAGCGCATATGCTGAAGCTGACAGCCGCCGCAAGTGCCAAACACCGGGCAAGGCGCCTGGGTGCGCAACGGCGAGGGCTGATGGATCTCGCTAATTTCCACGCGGCGCGCATGGGGCTTCCAACGCCGTCTGTGTCGTCCCGCACGCGGTGGAGCTGCCGCCTCGACGGAGATAGTGACACGTTCCCCCGGTAGACCAGCCGGAACGTGCAGAATACGTGTCTGCTGCTCTGCTTTCTCGCCTGACTCATCCTGCTCGCGGATTTCAGCCAAAGTGTCACCATCGCGTGTCATTGCTCCCAGTGTGACAATGTACTGCTGCCCCTTGCGGGTACCAGGGGATTGGGGACGTTCTTGCTGCATCATGAGTCCTCCGTTGTGGATACCCACTGCCGCAGAGGCGTGGGAGGAAACAACGGCTGCGAGAGCCAGCACATTCCGATGCCATCCCCTTGCGGGGAAACGAGAGAAACACGGTCTCTCGTTTGTTTGACTCCTAAAAGAAGGAGTCCGTACCCGTGCGTACGTATGGTGCCCTTCGCCAAGGTTCAAGAGGCTTGTCGTGCCTGCAACACCGTTCCTACCCTCAGAACTTTTAATCACAAGCGATAGAGCTTCAAGCTAGGACAAGCATTCAAAGGTATCGTGACCTCTCGAACGTAGCACGCAGCCGCGTGCTCAGGCTAGTCAAGCAGGCTTGTAGCAGCCTGAGCTAAAACGCTCAACAGTTTTACAAGCCTCCGCCTTCAGGCGGGGGTTCTTGACCGCTTCTTGTGTTCGTTCAGGATTTTCCGTACTGCCTTCACCATCTCCAGGTTGGGGTTGATGCGCTCTGCCTCTTGCAAGAGCGTTTGCGCACGGCGACGATCGCCACTATCGAAGGTCAGCGCTGCGAGCAAAGCTCGTAGATGGGCAGATTTGGGATACACACGCAAGCCTTGTTCGACTATCTCACGAGCCTTTGCATAGTCATGCTGTGCCATATAGACTCCTGCAAGCTCGCTATAAGCAGAGAAGTCATTGTCCACCTCGATAGCACGTTTCAAGCTCTGCTCCGCCTCCTCATCCCGCTTGAGTTGATGCTGAACATGACCGATGATGTACCAGATACTGGGATAGTTGGGACTAAAGTCTGCCACCTGTTGGTAGTATCTGAGCGCCTCTTCAAACTGCTTGCGCTCAAGGGCAATATTGCCCAGAACGGATTTGATGACGGTCTCTTCTAACCGATTTGGCCCCAGTGTTTCCGCCTGGTGCAGGAGGGCCTCCGCTTCGTCAATGCGTGTCTGTCCCTTTTCCTCCATCAGGAGTTCAGCCAGCAGTGCATAGCCTGCCGGAGCATTGTCGACCGCAATCGCATCACGCGTTGCTTTCTCTGCCAGCTTGAAGAACATCTCGCTCCGTTCTTTGTCGCCAGCTTCTTCGTACGTGTCTTTGAGGCTGGCCAACAGTGACCCAAGTTCCCGCAGAGTCCCTCCACGAAACTCGGGGAAACGTTGTGCCATACGTTCCAGGTATACGGTAGCACGCTCGAGGGATTTTGCTCCCTGGGCTTCCCTGAAAGCTTCATCGTATACCGAGCGGTCAAGTGGAAGCTTTGCGATGAGAGCATCACTGTAATGCATCGCCTGTGTCACACGCCAGAGCACTTCCCGCATGTAATCCTCTGCATCAGCATCACGTTCTTCAGCATCAGTGTCTTGCAGGACGGGTAGATACTCCTCATTGATGTCTTTTACCTCTTCCCGCAGCTCATCTATGCGATTCTGTAGCTCTGTGATGGAGAGTCCCTGTGCATTGGCTCCTTCGTCGGTCATGCTTTGAATGCGCCACGCTCCCGCTTCCTTTACGAGAGTGTAGCTAGTCCAGAACCAATGTCGCCCGGTGGCTTTGTTGACGGTAGTCCCCATCGGCATCTCTCTCAGCGAGCCGCTCAGCGGTGTGCTAGTCAGTTCGAGCGACCAACCAAGCTCGATCTCTTTGCGAGAGGTGGCATAGCTGCCCATCAAGGGGGGAGGCAGCCAGAGAGATCTCTGCTGGGGCTCACGTTCGTATGCAAAACCAAGCAACCATCGAGCTGGATGCGCTTCATCGGCCCAGGCGCGGCGGCGCTCGATCCATTCATCTCGTGTCAGTCCTTCGCGGATGCTGCTATCGCTGGTAAGGAGATCATAAGCCAGGCCAAAATCGCCCAGTGACCAGCCGCCAATGAAATTGGCAACGACCTGATCGGCGTCCAGCCCAGGGTTGATGAAGGTGCGTCCGCGATCTTCGCCCACATCCGTAGCCCGCCATATCAGTTGATTCATGAGAGGGAGCTCGTGACGGTAATCCTCGTGCGGGGTGGTGCCGCGCCACTTGTTGACAGAGAGCGCCTCTGCGATCAGGCGACGGCCTTCTGCCAGTGTGCAATCGGTCAGTTCGATGTCTTTTAATTTTGTGTTCCTCTCTGCGATATCGTTCTCGAGACGACGCTTCGTGCCGGTTCTGGTGAAGAAATCTCTCACCCCACCTCGCCAGAAGTCGAGCAGGAAGACGAGTAGGCGTGCCTCATTGTAGTCCATGCCCTGTTCCCAGCACAGGATAAGTTCTACCTCACCTGATTCGCGCTCTTGTGTGACAAGGCCTTTCCAGAAGCGTGGCGCGTTAATGCTAGGCTGGATAGCCAGTGGGGCCATAGCTGGGGGGGTCCAATGCGGGTGGATCTTTGCTCCTTCAAGTCGTATAAGTGATCGACGGGCCTCTTTGCGCACATTTTTGCTGGGGCTGAGTTCATGTATGGCGGTAAGGACATCGGCAGCCTCGCTGTCGTGTTCTTTTGACATTAGCTTGAGTAGAGCCATCTGTGTGGCTTCTGGTATGCTGTTGATCTCGCTCAAAGCTGCTTCAGCCTGTTCGCGGCTTTTGCTCGCGTGCAGGTCCTCTGCAATTTCGTGGTAGTGTTCAAGCAAGTGTTGTGCTTGCGTCTCATTCTCCTGGGAGACCAGGATGTTGGCTTCTTTCTTTCGTGTCATGGTGTTATCTATCTTTCTCTTCCTCGCAACGACGTGCTTCTTTGTCATATAGCAGACTATTGCCAGAAAGCTTCAGGCGTAGAAGGTGGTTGCGTTCCAGTCGATTGTATCACGAAGGGAAACAAGAGTCGAGTGTGGGAAAGTCAGGTCAGCAGATTCATGATCCTGGCAGCTATCCCCGCTGAACCACCGGCTTATCGTCTTCGTGCTTCGACCACGTAGCGTGCAAGCTGAACCAGGGGCGCGCAGCGCCCGATGAGGCCAACCGACGTAGCGGTGTCACATTGCGGAAAAGGTTGTCGCTATGCATCGCAGCGCGTATACCAACGGGGGCAGTTGTACTCTGTGCCGCCGCCATGAGGATAAACATCGGGTAGATCGTGCAGAAGAAGTACGACGGCAAACTGCGCCAGGCGAAGACGAGCGGAATAATGGCTAGCAGCATCGCCGCCTCGGGACGTTTGCGGCACAGACGCCAGTACCATGCCAGTGCTAAGCTCATGGAGATACCTTCCAGGACATCATATATCCATGCAGGGAAGAAGGGTAATATATGGTTGACGCTCAGTTCGATCAATCCCAGACCGGTCGGAAACATAGGGTCTGAAACAGGCGCGAGCACTCCGGCAAGCCAGGCCTGGGGGTTCCACACAATGAAAGGCAAATTGAAGATCAGGGCGACGCATCCCGCAATGGCAAGTCGGCGTACCGACTCCCCCAGGCCGCCGTAGGGACCCGATTCATCGCGTCCGCCCGATTTATCGAGGGGAACTCCTTTATCGTGGGAGCGCCAGGTCACAATCAGGTAATAAGGAACAAAGAACCACGCAATCTGTTTGCTCGCCAGCGCCAGGCCTAGAAATATGGCTGATCTCCAGCGATGACTACGCAGGAGCCAGGCGATCACAATCAGGAGCACATAAAAGATATCCAGATTGCCACCGTAGGTTGAACTCCACATGGGCACATTTGCCATGGCCAGCAAGAGGACCCAAGGACGTAACTCCGGCCGGGCAGCTTTCCAGGCGATTGCTATCAAGAGCAGATAACTCAAGAAATATAAAGGCAATACATTATAGTCTTTGAACCAGATAAAAGGCACCAGTGTCAGGAACGAGAGAGCAGGGTAACTTACCTTGGACTCAAATTCGGGCGCCTTGCCTGCCTTGAGGTCTGTATCCAGCACTGTTTGCAGTTCTGTGGAGGTAGGATAGTCCAGACGACCGGCAAACTGTCCTTGCCGTAGTGGTGTTGTCCAGTCTGGGTGAATCTGAAATTTGCGTGCCACTTCCAGCATACTGGAGTCGGTATAGGGATTACGCCCCTGCAAAAGTAGTTCAGCCGCGTTAGTATCCAACGATGTGCCATCATTAGAAAATAGGGGTGGTAAGAAGCAATCGACAATAGTCACAATGCAGAGGATACCGCCTACTATAGAGATGAGCAGTGTCGAAATCAGCGCGATGTGCTGCCAGCGGCGTGGATGTCTATGCAGGTGTTGCGTCTCCTCTTGCAGTGTACCTGGGCGAAACGCTATCCAGGTAATAGAAAAGCTCAACAGCAATACGACAAAGGCGAGACATCTCACGAATATGAAAATGGAAGGAAAGTCCTTGAATATCGTCGGGGCATTCATGATTTGACTGAGTGACAACGCAACAAGAGCAAGGCCAACCCAGCTAGCCCGTCGTTGTAGTTCAACGATGGGACGATTGTCGGGTGATACATCTTCTGTGAAGAAGTGGCGCATCACGTACCTCCCCGATATATCCCGGTAGCTCCCCGATTTATCGTGGGAGTTGGATGTTGTGGGGGGATCTTCTGGCTGAGTAATCTGTGGGAGTACAGATCGCTGCTCCATACGTGCGCTGATTTCCTTCCACTCAATAAATTTGAACGCTTTTCGCTTAGCGTATCAAAATGCCGAGGATGGTTTCCCCACAGCTTACGAGGGGTTTCTCGGCCTGAGTCTTAGAACGAAGGGAAAGATGGTTGCGTCACAAAGTGGAGGAAAGGATGGGGTTTTTGCTGCAATGCATGTAGTGGTGCCCCTTGCGGGTACCAGGGGCGGGACGGCGAGGTATCAGGCAAGCCCAAATTGTAGTGGAACCCTGTCTGGGGGACAGGTAACCCCTTGCGGCGCCAGACTCTTCAAATCCCGCCGTCGTACCCCCCCGATTTATCGCGGGGGACTCCTTTTTCGTGGCAGCAAGAAGATGGAGACAAGCGCATAGCCGGAGCAGCCCAGGATAAGGAAGGCGTAGACTTTGGTTTCGGCATCGCCAGGTGAGACGAGCATTGAGATTCCCCACCAGAGAAAGCCGATGAAGACGGCGAATAAGAGGATGGTGCTGAGAATTTTTTTGTTCATTTTTTCGTGTTCCTTTTGTTCTGCCCTATTGTAGCACCCTGCCTGGGGGCAGGTATCCCCGATTTATAGTGGGGAATTCCTTAGATAAGAACTTTATTGAGTTGATGGGCAACTTCTACCCCATGTTCCAGCGCCAGGTGGACTCGTCCTCCGACAAAGGCATCACCGCAAAAGGCTAGCCCATATGGAAGAGCCAGCGTGTTTATTGACTGCACGTCTGCCTTCTCGGCAGGGAGTGCGTAGCGCCAGTTGTAGATGTCGGTAAAGACTGGTTCAAAGATTGTTTCAATCATCGGCTCATCGATGAGCACAGCGACAAGCTTTGCTACGTCGCTGATCACTTCCTCGGCGGGCGTCTGCCAGTGATTCAGGCTATATTGTGGAGCCATCTGTGCAATCAATAAGCCTGTCTGTTCAGGGACACGTTCGGGAGCCTTTTCGTGCTCCCAGGCTAACCAGGAGATAGGGTGGGCCTTGTCGGTGTTGACGAGCGCGTAGTATGGCCGTGTCCTGGGTATCGGCTTGTAACCCAACATGACAGAGATAAGCGGATTGTAGTGTGCTTTGCGCAGATTTGCAAGAAGGTATTCTTGCAGATCGCCAGGCATCTGGCTGTTCTCGACGAAGGCAACAGCCTGTGCGGCGGGGATGGTAATGAGTAGTTGCTCGTAGGGGCGGGAGTGGAGTGGAGTGGAGTGGGGGAGCTTGCCTCCGCCCGCTTCCAGCGCATATCCCAACACATCAAAGAGCCTCCAGCCTGTTGTGATGCGTTCCACTCGAGCAATGTATGTCTCCAGGCGAATATCCAGTCCTTCTGCCATGCGTTTCGCCAGAGTCACCAGACCACGGCGATAGTTCCACCGAGGGTCCGCATTCTGTACAGGGTCACCTTCTTGAATGTGTCCCTCTGCGTCAAAAGTCCAAACCGGCTTGCTGATGTCAATGAGATCAGGGACACGGAAACGCTGGGTGATCCAGGTTGTACTGATTGGACCGCCGCCTTTGATGTACTGTGCCCCATGGTCGTATGTGAAGCCATCGCGTTTCCTGGTGGCGGCCCGGCCACCAACGCCAGTATCCTTCTCAAAGAGTGTGACCGTGTGGCCTGCATCGATCAGAATATGTGCGGCGGCAAGCCCGCTGATGCCTGCACCGATGATTGCTACTGATGCCATTTTTCTTTCCAAAGATAGGAGCGAGCAAGCAGTTCCTCGGCGCTTTTCATCGAAGACTCGGTGATGTTACCACCCATGATTTGAGCAATCTCGCGCACACGCTGCTCTGGACGCAGTTCATTGACAATGGTGATGGTACGGTCCTCAAAGACTTCCTTGCGGACGTTGTAGTGTGTATCGGCAAATGTAGCGATCTGTGGCAGGTGCGTTACGCAGATTACCTGGTGGTTGTGTGTGAGCATCCACAGCTTCTCGCCCACAATCTGCCCACTGCGTCCACTGATGCCCGCATCGATCTCGTCAAAGATGAGTGTCGCGGTGGCATCTGCCGCCGAAAGTATCGTCTTCAGCGCAAGCATGAGGCGCGAGGTCTCGCCGCCGGAGGCAATTTTGGTAAGCGGCTTAAACGGCTCGCCAGGGTTGGGCGCGATCAAGAACTGCACTTGATCGATCCCCGTCAGCTCACAGGCATAGAGCTGTTCGGGCTGGCCGTTGATGCTGGCAGGGACACCATGCTCGTCGGGCGTCTGTTCGATTTCGACGGCGAAGCGGGCACGTTTCATGTTGAGCTCATCCAATTGCGCTTCCATGGCAGTGGAGAGTTCGGCTGCCGCTTTGTATCGTCGTGCGGAGAGTTCCTGGGCGATTCCACCAATCTCTCGCCGCAGCTGGCTATCTTGCTCTTGTAAATTGGCGATCAGTTCGTCACGATGAGTGATGCCGTCGAGTTCAGCCTGGTCTTCGGCCGCGCGATTAAGAATATCCTCAATCGAAGGGCCATACAGCGAAGCTTGCGCAGCGCTACCAAATTTTCGTTTCAGCCTGGCGATCAAGTCGAGTCGTTCTTCAACCTCGGCAAGGCGCTGTGGGTCATCTTCGATCTCGGTTTGGTAGCTGCTGATGCTGGCGGCAACATCCTCCAAGCGATAGACGGCCTCTAACAGATTGGTTTCATGCTCTTTCAAGCTTTTATCCAGGCGAACCAGTTCACTTAGGCCTTTCTGTGCAGTGCGTAACTGGTCAAGTGCAGGTTGAAAGTCGTCGCCGCCGATATCAGTCCCCTTGATCGCTCCGTAGACGAGGGTGCAAAGTTCACGCAGGCGTTCTGCATTATTCAAGACCTTGCGTTCCTGTTCCAACTCCTCTGCCTCACCAGGTTGGAGTTCAGCCCGCTCGATTTCCTCGATCTCGAAGCGTAGGAATTCGGCGCGGCGTTCCTGTTCGCGTTCGTTCTGCTGCAAGGCTTGCAGCGTTTTGCGTACATTGCGCCATTCCGCCACCTTTGCACCCAGTTGTTCGCGCAGAGTCAGCAGTTCTGCATAGCGATCGAGAAAGTTCACATGTTGTTCGGGTCGCAGCAAACTGAGATGTTCGCTCTGACCATGGATATCAACGAGCCAGCTTGCCACCTGGTGGAGGACTTGCTGCGAGACGGTGCGCCCATTGATGCGCGCCACTGTGCGACCAGAGCGAAAGATATCGCGTGTGAGTACGAGCTGTCCTTGTTCTGGTTCAATGTCGTACTCGCGCAGCAACGCGGCCAGGGCAATGCGTGCATCGGCGCTGTTTGCGTCTACCTGTCTGCGTTCTGCCAGCGAAGCTTGCGAAGCGCTATCAACAAGTGAAGCTTGCGAAACGCTTTTAATATTTTCCTCTGCGTTCTCCAGCGCTTCAAACATCGTGTTTGCCCCATTGGTGGCTGAGCGAGTACTCGCCAGGGATGCCTGGGCACCACCAGCCGATGTCCCCATGGTTGAGGTGTCGAGTACTTCCCACTCATCGCTGATGGGAGGTAACGTCTCAATGGAGAAAATACCTTCGACAGTGGCGCGTTCACAACCGGCGCGTATGTAATCTACGCCGATTTTGCCTCCGAGCAGGGTATTCATGGCGTCGATGATGATCGACTTGCCCGCACCTGTTTCACCTGTGAAGACATTGAACTGGCGATGGAGTCGCAAGTGTAACGAATCAATGATGGCGAAGTCTTTGATACTTATTTCGAGTAACATGGTTGCTTGCTATCAGGTATCTGACCTGTTGTCGTTACTTTTCAACTTGTTGTTGATAATCTCGTAAAAGTAGGTTGGTGGCCTGCGCCTGAGAAACTGGGTAACATACGAACTTTTGTGAGCGCTAACGCGCGCGCCATTTTTAATCACGCGATTCATCTGTCCATCTGCCGAAAAAACGCCGTCCTGAGAGCCGGTGAAAATCTGTAGTTTCACCCTGGCTTCGGGCTGCAAGATCAGCGAACGGTCAGAGGCAAGATGCGGCGCGATAGGGGTAAGTACGCTGCTTTGCACTTGTGGATGCAGCAATGGCCCACCCACGGACAGATTGTAGGCGGTCGAGCCAGTAGCTGTCGAGAGTATGATGCCGTCGGCATAGATCGTACTGAAATCGTTGTCGTCGATCCAGACACATACTTGCACCACACGCGGCCATGTACCGCGGGCAATCACGATATCATTGAGTGCCAGAAACTCTTCATAGTGCCCATCCTGATCCAATGTGGCGTGCAGCATTGTGCGTTTATCAATCCATACAGATGCATCTCTCTCCAGGTAGTAGGGCAATTTAGACGGCAGATCATTTGGTTCAAGCTCGGTTAGAAAACCTACCCGTCCAAAGTTGACACCGAGTATGGGGATGTCGGCAACTGCACAGAGTCGCGCGGCATGCAAAATGGTACCATCGCCGCCCAATACGATCACAATATCACAGCCTTTGAGCAAAGGGGGTGGATCCCTTTGTCCATTGATGACGTCAGGCTCCTCCATTTCCTCGCGGAGATCGATACTGCGCACATCATATCCCAGCTGCCGTAACATTGGTGCTAGCTGGGAAGCAACTTCAGAGGTATCCTGTTTGCGACCCTGATAAAATATCGCGATTACCTTCAACTACTACTCCGAATCGGCTGTAAGGGCCACACAGTACTCAGTAAACACAAGCAAAAGTTCCTAACAGCCGCCCTCTAGCCACTGTAATGGTACGCTATAGGGGGAATGTTGTCAACCATTTATGCCGAGAGAGGAGCAGTAGAACGGCATGAAAAGCGGGAGCGTAATTTCTCACGCTCCCGCTTTTTTCATTCTATACAGTATTGGCTTACGCAGCCTTCGCCAGCTCCTGCGTCTCAACAACTACCTGACCATCCTGCACAACCAAGCGGACTATCTGCCCCGGTGTAACCGTACCTGCCATGAAGGCATCCGCCAGGGTGTCATCGACGTAGCTCTGGATAGCGCGGCGCAATGGTCGCGCACCATACTCCTCATCGAAGCCCTCGCGCAGCAGCAAGTCTTTTACCTCGTCGCTGATGACCAGTTCGATCTTTTGTTCGACGAGTCGACTTTGCACTTGTGCCAAGAGCAGGTCAACAATGCGGTAGAGTTCCTCCTTGCCAAGAGCATGGAAGACTACAATCTGGTCAATGCGGTTGATGAACTCTGGTCGGAACATGCGCTTTAGACCTTCCATGGCCTTCGAGCGTATCGCCTCATGCTGCTCATCCCGGTCATCCGCGGACCTCGTCGGTAAGAAACCGATACGTACGGCACGCCTGAGATCCATACTACCGGCGTTGCTGGTCATAATCACCACGGTATTCTTAAAGTCCACCGTGCGTCCCTGACCATCTGTCAAGCGACCATCATCCATGATCTGCAACAGCGCGTTGAAGACTTCAGGATGTGCCTTCTCAACCTCGTCCAGCAGGATCACACTATACGGTCGCCGGCGTACCTGCTCGGTCAATTGACCGCCTTCGTCATAGCCCACATATCCTGGAGGGCTACCGAACAGACGAGAGACCGTGTGAGACTCCATGTACTCCGACATATCAAGCCGTATCATCGCGTCCTCACCGCCAAAGAGTTCAGCCGCCAGGGCCTTCGCCAGTTCCGTCTTACCCACACCCGTTGGGCCTAGGAAGAGGAATGAGCCGATAGGACGTTTGGGGTCCTTCAAACCAGCACGCGAACGACGAATGGCTCGAGCAACGGCGCTAATCGCCTCGTCCTGACCAATCACACGCTTGCGCAGATCATCTTCCAGAGTGCGCAGGTTCTGCCTCTCGCTCTCCAGCATCTGACTCACAGGGACACCGGTCCAGTTCTCAACGACGTGAGCAACATGTTCGGGCGTCAAAATCAACGTAATTGACCCACCCATCTCGGCACGAGCTTTGTCCAACTTGCCCTGCGTCACCAGTTCCTGCTGGCGCAAGAGTGCCGCACGCTCGTAATCCTCGGTATTGGCTGCCGCTTCCTTCTTGTTTTGGATGTCGGCCAGTTCCTTCTCAAGGTCAGCAATCAACGTCGGGCTGACAATGCCCTTCTCGGTTGCCTCTAAGCGCAGGGCTGACGCCGCCTCGTCCATAACGTCGATAGCTTTATCAGGCAGGAAGCGGTCATTGATATAGCGATCGGAAAGCTTGACTGCGGTCTCTATCGCTTCATCGGTGATGCTGATACCGTGGTGCGCCTCATAGTTGGGACGCACTGTGCGCAACATCTCGATAGCCTCCTCCACCGAAGGCTCATCGACCATTATCGGCTGGAAACGACGCTCTAACGCAGCATCCTTCTCGATATGTTTGCGATATTCATCCAGTGTGGTAGCACCAATACAGCGCAGTTCGCCACGGGCCAACGCAGGCTTGAGCATGTCGGAAGCACCAACCGCACCTTCCGCGGCGCCTGCTCCAACAACCGTATGCAGTTCATCGATGAAAACGATGATATCATTGGACTGGCGCAGCTCTTCGAGGATGGACTTGATACGCTGCTCAAACTGCCCACGGAACATCGCTCCGGCAACCATACCACCCATGTTCAATGAAACGATACGCTTGCCACGCAAGGTTGCAGGCACGTTCCCTTCCTGGATACGACGTGCCAATCCCTCGACGATCGCGGTCTTACCCACACCAGGCTCGCCGATCAGTACCGGGTTGTTTTTCTGGCGGCGACCCAGCACCGTAATCACTCGACGCAGTTCGCGTTGACGACCAGCAGCTGGATCCAACTTCCCTTCCGCAGCTTCGGCGGTCAGGTCACGGCCGTACTGGTCTAATGTTGGCGTTTTACTCTGCTTACCCTCCCGCTGGGCCGTGGTCGTATTCACTCCACCTCCAGCAGAGGCAGCATTATTATTGGGAACGAAACCGAAGGGGTAACCACCAGGTATACCCTGTCCATCTCTGCCACCTGCCTGGCTCATTGCAGCGTTCATCAGCTCGTCAACACACTCCTGACACAGGTAATGCTGCTCACGGCGGCCATCGACGATCTGGTCAACACGGACACGGGCAGGATTTTTTTGACAACGTTCACACTTCATTATAAATTTAGACTCCAATCTATGCAGCGTCGCGATATTTCCCGTTCTTGCTTTAGCAAACTCGTCAGGTGACTGCTAGATTATAGCACGCCAAAAAAGGTTTGTCTAGCACTCTTCTTCTGGGATTGCTAATCAGTGTATATAACATAGGAAGGGCGGGAGTTATTCCCGCCGCTATGGCAGAAATCAATCCAGTCAATGATGTGGTATATTCAAGAGCAGGAAGCCATTGTCAGGACGTGTACATTATCGCAGGATATTACTTTCGAATATGGAGGGCAACTCATGGATTTTACCTATTCAGACAAAGTCAACGGACTGCGAAAACAGTTGAGCGATTTCATGGATCGCTTTATTTACCCCAACGAACAAACGTATTATGGCCAAATCGCCGCTTCGAGCGATCCTCATCACCATGCCGAGATCATCGACGAACTGAAGTCCAAGGCGAAAGCAGAGGGACTTTGGAACCTCTTTCTGCCAGATGCAGAGTATGGAGCGGGCCTGACCAACCTGGAATACGCGCCGCTAGCTGAAATCATGGGTCGTGTTGCCTGGTCATCTGAGGTATTTAACTGCGCTGCACCCGACACGGGCAACATGGAAATCCTGGCCCAGTTCGGCACTCCCGAACAGAAGAAGCAATGGCTGATGCCCTTGCTCAACGGTGAGATTCGTTCAGCCTTTGCTATGACCGAGCCGGATGTAGCGAGTTCGGACGCCACCAACATCCAGCTTTCCATACAGCGCGAGGGCGATGAATACGTCCTGAATGGCCGCAAATGGTGGATTTCAGGCGCGGCTCGCGAACGCTGCAAGATTTTCATTGTCATGGGCAAGACCGATCCGCATACACCCGACAGGCACCGGCAACAGAGTATGGTGCTCGTGCCCAAAAACATCCCTGGCGTGACAGTCAAGCGCAACCTCAGAGTCATGGGCTATGTGGATAACGAAAGCCACTGCGAGGTGCTTTTTGAGGATGTGCGCGTCCCCGTAAGCAACTTGTTGGGCGAGGAAGGAAGTGGCTTTGCCATTGCCCAGGCACGCCTGGGGCCAGGCCGCATCCACCACTGCATGCGCTCGATAGGCGTAGCGCAACGCGCACTGGAACTGATGGTTCAACGTGCTACGACACGAGTAGCCTTCGGCAAGCCACTGGCCGAGCAAGGTGTTATTCAGGAGTGGATTGCCCAATCGTTGTTAGAGATTGAGCAGGCGCGCCTCCTGACACTCAAAACGGCCTGGATGATCGACAATCTGGGCAAAAAGGCCGCTCAGAAAGAGATCGCTATGATTAAGATCGTGGTACCCCAAATACATACCAATGTAGTCAGCCGGGCGATGCAGGTTTTTGGCGCTGCCGGGCTCACCGATGATTTCCCTCTGGCTTCAATGTGGGCGCACGGTCGTACACTGCACATCGCCGATGGCCCCGATGAGGTCCATAAGCGCGCCCTGGCGAGGTCGGTTATTCGTCAAGAACCCCACGCCTGAAGGCAGGGGGCTTGCAGCTAGGCGCGTCCTGCCGCAATAGGCTGCTTGACTTCAGCCCTAGAGATATTGATGGCGGCGTTCCGATCAGCGTTATCGGTATGACCGCACTCAACACAACAGAAGGAAGATTGACTCTTGCGGTTCTCTTTTGCACAATGTCCGCATACCGAACACGTCTTAGACGTATTACGGGGATCGACCGTGTGCAATGGTACGCCAGCAAGAACTGCCTTGTAGGAAAGCAAGGAACGGAGTTGCCCAAAGGCCCAACTGCTATGCTTAGAACGCTGAGACCGTCTAACCGTGCTATCGGTGCGTTTCCGAATGTGCCTAAGGTCTTCTATAGCAATAGCTTGACAAGTGGCTTGGGCCTTCTGAACAATCCGTTTGGAGATGACATGGTTGGTATTGCGCTTGAACCTGGCTTCTCTGCCAGAGAGTTTTTTGAGATGGCGTTTCGCATCCTTCGTACCACGCTTCTGAAGGCGTTGCCGAAGTGCATGATGCCGTTTGCGGTTGGCTTCAACAAGAGTGCCACTGAAGGATTCGCCAGTACTATCTGTTGCCAGATTGACGATGCCCAGGTCAACACCAAGGGTTCCTTGTGGCTCCCCTGGCTCTGGCTCAGGAACATCAAGCGTCACAGCCAGATAGAAGGTTCCGTTGCAATAGAGCAAATCAGCTTGCCCTTTGATACGATCCAGACGGGCTTGTTGATAGCCTCCCACCTGGAAGGGAACCAGCACACGTCCAGAGAGCGTCAAGAGAGAAACGGAAAGCAACCCCTTAAAGGACATGACCCGCTCATCATAGACAATCGCTCCCTCTGGCTTGAAGGTTGGCTTGATGCTCTTGTCTCGTTTGTAGACCTCAGTTACCTTGCTAATGGCCCGAATAGCCAGTTGAGCGGCAAGCTTATAGGTGCTACGCAGTTCGCCATACACCAGCTTTTGCAACTCAACCTTGTTTGCCATCTTTTCGGCAAAGGCCACGTCAGCGACATAGTTGCAAGCAGCATTGAAGGCATGCATGGTGTCAAGCAAGGCTTGATGCTGTTCGGTTGTGGGTGTCAGCTTCAAGAGCATCGTTTGTTTCATAGTCCTATTGTAGCGCGTATTGATAAAAATGTCAATAGGCAGGGATGGGACCCAACCACCCTTGCCCCAAGAAGGAACGCCGCATTCCTCCCCCGCCATAAATGGATGGGGCTTCCTGCGGCGGTCACGGTGAATTGACTCAATAAGGAATATTTTCGTGGACGATCCATTTTTACTGCGACGCGATAATGTCGCCGAATTGTTCATCGTACGGCATGCTGACGCTATTCCAGGTGAGGATGAAATCATTCCCAGCGGCATTTACGATGACCTACCACTCAGTCGAGCGGGGCGCGAGCAAGCAGATGCATTAGCCAAACGACTCGGTGATCTGAGCTTCAATGCTATCTACAGCAGCCCATTACGCCGCTGCCTGGAGACGGCAGCCCCTGTGGCAAAGCGTTTAGGTATCACGCCAATCATCGTGCCTGACCTGCAAGAAATCAGACTTGGCCAGGTCAACCAGTTACCCCAGGACGTCAATGACCTGGCGGCCTTGACCCAGGCCTTACAGACACGCCAGCACGAGATCGTACGCATTGCAGGCGACGCGGGCAATTGGGATGCCATCGAGGACAGCGAACCATCCAAGCAGTTCCGTCAACGCGTGGTGAGAGCATTAGATGAGATTGCCCACCATCACATAGGTGAACGAGTGTTGGCATTCGCTCATGGTGGTGTCGTCAATGCCTATGTCGCCGAGGTGCTTGGGCTGGAGCGCGATTTCTTCTACCCCGCAGGCAACACATCAATTACCATTGTGCGAGTGGCAGCCAACCATAGGGTGCTCTTTGTTCTGAATGATATTGCGCACCTGGCCTTCCTCGATAAATCAGGCTCCCACGATAAATTGGGGAGCTACCGAAAGAAATAATGTAGTAGCTCCCCGATTTATCGTGGGACTGCCCCTTGCGGGTACCAGGCTTGAGCACGTGCTTTAATTCATAAGTGCCCTTTTCACATTCGGGTCACGATCCTTAGGTTTGGCAGGCACGAGCACATTATCCTGCCGCTGTAACGTCATTTTGCCGCGGGTAATCGGACGATTCGCGTGTTTTTCTCGCTTGAGCCTGGCACGATAAGCCGCGTGCAAGATGTATTCAGCAATGCTGGAGACGTGACGCGGCACGCGACCAAAACTGGGAAAGTCGTTGATATCAATCAGGACCAGTCCTTCATCTGTTTGCACGACATCGATGCCATAGAGATCAAGGCCGAATACCCGTCCTACATCGCGAGCCAAGGTCAACATTTCCGGGGTCGTCGGGATTTCACGCTCGATCACAGGCCCATGCAAGACCGAGCCTTTGACGATGGCATGCACTTCCTGGCCCGTGACATAGAGTTTGATGTCATAGCCCGTATTCTCGACGTAGCGCATCGCGAGATAGTAGGTATCCTTTTCAACCCTGAGCCGCGCCATCTCCTGCGGTGTTCGCACAAGATGAACACCTTGCATGGAACTGCCATTGGTGGGCTTGATGACGACGGGGTAAATATCGTGTGGTACATTGACCAACGCGCGCGGATGGCCGACAAAGTAGGTGGGTGGAATAGGAAGACCACATGCCTTGGCATAGGCAACAGCTACGGCCTTATCGCGCACCAGGCGGATGGCGCGTGAGTTATTGATGGTTGGAATGCCAACCGCTTCAGCGGCCTCCAGCAGGGTTAAGCCAGGTCCCTCTGAGACCGTTTTGAGCACATAGGCATCGTAAGTCGTCAGAGAGAGATCGGTGAGATTGGTCACAGCAGTATAGGGTTGCAGGACATCAATCTCATGTCCCCACTGGTGGAGCTGATCGGCCACCACCATGGGCATGGGTTCATTGGCATATTTCTCTTCCAAGATAAAGCAGAAGCGCATAAGTATCCCTCTTCCAGGTCCAGACAACGCAGGAGAAACCTCTGCATTCAACATTGTGTGATACTTAGTATACTCCTAAAGATGCTCGTTGACTATGAGGTAGCTCACCAGTGTAATAGCGCTTCTTCCCTTGCTCGCCGACTTCGGCGTCACCTTGAACGACTTCGGTTCAAAGCCGATCAGCGCAAACGAAGCTTTGATAAATGTCATCATCTTCAGCAGATTGTACCGTTCCGTCTCAAACACCTTGTAGTGACCGCGGCCCAGCGCGATATTGGCGAGCATGCCCAAAGCAAAGTAGGGGATAAGATGAAGTCCGGCAGGGGCACCTGGTCTGCGTCAAAGATAACAACAAACTCACCATTGGTCTGCATGAGTGCCGCATTGATATTGCCCGCTTTATGGTGTTTGTTATGCGAACACAATGAAATTGAGTGCGCCGTAGACTCTATTGATTCCCTCCCTTCTGCCGATAAGAAACGATGAAGAGATGGGGCGTAGGTCCCCGATTTATCGCGCCCAGGGGTGGGGCAATGATCATCCCGATCGCTGACCCTTATTTGGAGGAGCCTATGGCCTCTCATGCCACAGATCAACTATTCGTGCCAGCCGTTCACTCTTCGGAGAGCACAGGAAACGGTAAACTAGAATGTACTGGTGCCCCTTGTGGGTACCAGGGGATGCCAGCTGAGCTGGGCACGCGGGACCTGACAGCATTCATGTTGCTCATCGTCTTGTTTATTGCCAATACCAATGGTGTGCAGTTTGGGGGACCCGCAACATTTGTTTACTGGACATTGGGTCTGCTCACCTTTCTTGTACCTTGTGCTTTGGTCACCCAATGGCTGGCGAAACGCTTCCCTGGACAGGGCGCTCCCTACCTGTGGGCAACTCAAATCCTGGGGTTGAGGTGGGGCTTCTTCTCTGCCTTTTGCGCCTGGCTACCTGGCGTTCTTGCCGTCGTCTCAGCGATTGAAAGTGGACTCTTCTTCATCCAGTATCTTGCTCCCACGTGGTTTACCACCCCAGCGCAACAAGGCCTGGCGATTGTACTCATCCTGCTTGTCCCAACCGGGATTGCCTGCTTGCCTCTGCGCTGGCTCAAGCACATTCTTCTTGTGGTGGCAGCGCTCTATTTCGCTGTCTTCATGCTCTTGGGTGTGGCCGGTGGCTGGTGGCTCTTGAGTGGTCATCCTGCCGCTGTGGCGCTGAATGTGCCAGGTTCCTGGCAGCCTACAAGTGGGAACTTTGCTGTTTACGGGCTCATTATACTTGCCTTCCTTGGTGTCGATATTCCGATCTTTCTGGGTGGTGAGATTCGTGGTGGGGGCGCCGGTGCGAAGCGTGCTACTTCTTATGTCTGGTGGGGCACAGCGCTCTCGTTTCTCGCGTATGTATCAGGGACTTTTGGTATTATGGTCATTGTGCCACCCAGCCAATCAGGAGTGATAGCAGCAAACGTACAGGCAATTCAGATGGTCTTCGGCTCGCTTGCTGGCAATGTCGTGAATATCGTGCTTGCAGTGAGCCAGATTGCTCTCACTATTGCTTATATCCTCATGTTTTCGCGTCTTCTCGTTGTCGTTGCAGAGAACCGTCGTCTTCCTGCCCCACTCGCCAGAGTGAATCGCTTTGGTGTGCCTGTCCTGAGTATTGTCGTGCAAGCAGCAGTCGTAGCTCTCGTAACCATCCTGTCGCTGGTGGTTGTTCCAGTTTTCTTTGGTACACTCATCCATCCAGATGAGCTGGCTTTTGCAATCTACAATGTGATGCAGGCTGGCACTACTGTCGTGTGGGTATGCTCTATCATCCAGATTTTCGTGCTTGTGATGCTGCTCCTCTATTCTCACAAACGTTGGGCGGAGACCTCCGAGTCCGTAGGGGCGAGCAGGGTGGAGAGTGGATGGGTGGGCCCTTGTGGTCGCCCGCTCTTGCTCATGATATCTTTGATTGGCATCGGGGCCTCTCTGATTGGCATTTGGGCGACTATTTCTAGTTCCTGGCTGCCGGCAGTCATTCCTAATGGACGCTGGGCCATGCTTGTGTTGGGTGTTACCATCATCTCACTGGCAGCTGGTTGGATGGGAAGTGAATTGCCGCGTGTATATGCGTTGCTGAGTGAGCAGCGTCGGCTCCACGAGAGCGAAGTTGTGCTGCGCACACAACTGCAGGAATCCTATACCCAGCAGCAGGTACTACTGGTGGAGGTAGGTCGGCTCTACCAGGAACAAGCACAGGCGGCGGTGACCGATCCGATCACTGGTTTGCCCAACCACCGGGCAGTGATGAGCAGGATCGAGGAAGAAGTATCGCGTTGCCAGCGCATGCAGCGGTCCTGCGCAGTGTTGTTTGTGGACCTGGACCATTTCAAGCATGTGAATGATACCTATGGACATCAAGCAGGGGATGCCATCTTGCGGGAAGTCGGCAGCCGGTTGCGCGCGGCGTTACGGCTGGAAGATTTTGTGGGCCGCTATGGTGGGGAAGAATTTGCCATATTACTGACCGAAGCCGGTGTGAGCGAGGCGAGTGAGACGGCAGAGCGCTTGCGTCTCGCCGTTGCCGCTCGCCCGTACTTCTGGGAAAATGAAGATGCCCTGTCTGTGGTGCCGGTAACGATCACTACGAGTATTGGCGTGGCCGTCTACCAATTGCACGGGGTAACGCGCGAAGCACTGATCGAAGCAGCAGACCATGGCATGTATACCGCCAAGCATGACGGGCGCAATCGCGTGCGTCTCGCCGATGTGGAAGCGGCCACTGCCCAGGACCTGCTCGCAACAGTGGTGAGTGAACTGACAAAGGAGCAGATGGCGGTGCAGGCGCTGACCGCGGCCGCGGTTGTGCACGACCGCAGCACGAGTGCCCACGCACAACGGATGATCCGGCTGGCCGAAGCCACGGCACGTATCCTTGGGCGGCCGGAGGAGGAACTGCATCTGATCCGCCTGGGAGCACTGTTGCACGATATCGGCAAAATCGGCATCCCAGAGGCGATCCTGCATAAGCCAGGTCCACTGACCGAGGAGGAGTGGACTGTGATGCGCCGTCACCCCGACATCGGTCGCCAGATCCTGGAACAAGTCGGGGGGGTCTTTCAGCTGCTCTCTCGTGTCATCGTGGCCCATCATGAACGCTGGGATGGACAGGGCTATCCCCACGGCTTAGCCAAAGAGGAGATCCCGATGAGCGCGCG
>WNFB01000214.1_pt1 | contig 68655 bp, 78 predicted proteins | sample 5400501 | NCBI WGS metagenome assembly WNFB01 (sample SAMN13153341, study PRJNA577476) | soil metagenome | isolation source: 200 cm saprolite under Douglas fir tree site 2 hole 1 | place: USA:California | collected 2015-04-18 | reverse complement strand
TGTGGAAATCACACGATAATAGGATCAAAATCGGAACTTCGAAGACTCGCGATAAACGCGCCAAAAACCTTTGAACTTCATAGAAATGGTTTAGATACAATCAAGATACGCTGTAAATGCGGCAGTAGCGCAAATAGAGAACCTGACATCATAGATGTCTGGATGGACTCAGGAGTTGCGTCTTGGGCAGACTTGGGATACCCAGCTGATTCTCGAGGCCTGAAGCAGTGGTGGCCTGCAGATTTCATTGTCGAAGGCCCTGATCAGACAAGAGGCTGGTTCTACAGCCAACTCGGCTCAAGCATGGTCGTATTCAACAAAGTGCCATACAAGACCGTCTTGATGCATGGATGGACCCTCGATGAACGAGGCGAGACGATGAGCAAGTCGAAGGGGAATTTCGTAGCCCCCGGAGACGCTGTATCCAAGTTTGGCCGGGACTCTCTACGTCTCTATACTCTCCAATCTACAGTCTGGGAGGACTTCCGATTCTCTTGGACTTCCCTAGAATCAACGTCAAAGGATCTCCTAATCGCGTGGAATGTGTTCTCCTTTGCAATGCTGTACCTGAACCTCGACAAGTTCACCCCCGCCCGCTGGCCCGTGAGAAAGCTGTGGGGACACCTGAGTCCCGAAGACAAATGGCTCGTTTCGAGAACGGAGAACTTGAAATTAATGCTCACCAGGAACATGGATAATCTGGAAATACATCTCGCCGCAAGACTGCTCAAGGAGTTTGTCATCGAAGACCTAAGCCACTGGTACGTTCGACTGGTCAGGAGACGCTTCTGGCTGGAAAGAAATAGCAAAGACAAACTCGCCGCATACGGGACCCTATATCACGCGTTAAGAAACTGGCTCATCCTAGCTGCACCATTCGTCCCATTTCTAACGGAGCGAATCTACCAAGACGCAGTCCGAGGGACTGAACCATCCGGATCTGAAAGCATACACATGTTGCAATGGCCTATAGCCGAGAAAAGATGGATTAACAAGAAACTGGAACAAGAAATGACAATTGCCCAGCAGATATCCAGCGCTGTAGCGTCAGCACGCCAGTCAAAGAAGATCAGACTCCGACAACCCGTCCTAAGGATTCTAGTCGTCACTGACAACCCTCTAGTCAGGCGCGCGCTCAAGACTCTGCGCAACCTGCTTCTGCTACAGGTTAACTCCAAAACGATTCAAACGGTAAGCCTGAGCGAAGAAGAACGCCTGAAGAAATTAACAGTCGAACCCAACTTCAAAAGAATAGGACCTGCCTTTAAGGGGGAAGCTAACCTGGTCGCAGAAGCACTCCGCTCTCAAGAAGGTCGACAAGTATTCCGAGCGATGGAGGATTCAGGTCAATTCCTATTGAAAGCTCACAATAACGAATTCAGAATCACTAGCGACATGGTTACATTCAGAGAGGAAGTACCGGAGAATTTTGCGGCAGGAAACTTCGGAGAAGGCCGAGTCTACGTAGATCTAACCATTCCAAAAGAACTAGCGAGAGAAGGGCTCATGCGGGACGTAATCCGTCGTTTGCAGGAAATGAGAAAACGCCTAGACCTCCCCGTGGACGCGTTCGTAAACGCCTTTGTGTCGATAGGTGACCCGGAGATGCTTGAATGGCTTGAAGACGAGAAAGACTACATAATGGAAGAAGTCCGAGCGAAATCTCTGCTTCTCCTCCGTCCAGACCAATCACGACCGAGGGCTGGACTAGAGGCAGAATGGCATATTGAGGGCCACAAATTTCGCATGGGCATATCGCAGAAACAATGAGACTTTCTCCCCCTCTGTTCCAGAAACTCAGGGCAGCGCTTGCTAGCAATCCAAATATTGGATTCTATATGTAACAGCAGTCAGGACCATCCTTGCCTGCTCTGAGGCCAGACTGTTGGATTTGCAAGAGTCTCCGAGAACCTGCAGAGCTCGTGTTTTACGAGTCGCGCATTTCTGTGGGAAAACTTAACCCGGACCAGTTCTTCAAAGGCTATTCTTTCGTCACTCTAACGTGGCATGAAGAAGAGCTCTATCGACTCCTGGATAAGGACCGAAAGGCCTTCCTTGAAGACATGTCCAAAATAGCGGGCGCGTTAGCGAAGACCCTCAAACCCGACAAGATGAACTACGAACTCCTAGGTAATGGAATGCCTCATCTCCACTGGCATCTCGTTCCCCGTTACAAGACGGACTCCATGTGGGGACGTCCGATATGGGCTGGACCCCGACGTAGGAAGAGGCTCACCCAAGAGGGATACCTTGGCCTCGTTGGCGAAATTCGTTCTCAGTTGGCCAATTAGGCCCGAAACCTGTCGCACCATCCGCAGTACCGTTCAACTTCAACGGCTAGTAACGCCAGATTGAAACCCTCTGAGCAGCGTCCCAATCCAAGCCCTTTCGCCCCGTTCGGAGCTGACCATTGCACGTATACCGAAATCTATCTCGACGCCGCAGCAGTCATCCTACCCATTGTTGGGCTTTGGCGCCTGACCCGTCAAAGAATCTCCGTGATGGGACTCACAGTTCTAAATCTTGCTCAAGCCGACGTTTACTTCTTAGTTGCAGTTACCTTCGACGTCCTACGCAATCTGGGCTACGCCTGGGCAGCATATGGTATCATAATGAGCTTGTACGCAATTTTCTCGACAGTGGGAATTCTAGCTTCAGTCATGTACTTCTGCCCAGAGTGCCGATCCTTTGGAGAATCTATCAACTTGATCCGAAAAAGGGCCTCGTTCGTTCTATACGAAGCCATACTGTTATTCTGGGTCATCTTCTACCTCGTTGCTCCACAACTCTACGCTCTCGGAACGCTCCTATTGCTGGGGGCAGTAATAATCTACCCTACGACCCTATTCATGTACAGCCAGAAAAGGGCCAAGCCTTCAAACATCAAGCGCATGCTAAGCATTCTCTCTGGTTCATGGTTTGTATTTGTCACCCTCGCCCTGCTTCTGTTTGCACTGGGAACCCAACCTCCTATACTTGGAGTGTCACTGCCTTACGCTTACCAGATAGCTTTCGTAACGAGTTCATCACTGTTCTTCCTCATGTCCATCGCAGTTGCTGATCCCATCGGGACGACAAAATTCTGGGCTGGACAACTACTCCCAGAGACGATCATCAAGCCCGGCCATCGGTATCTAATCTTGCATGATTCTGGCACGCGAACGATGTCCTTCTTTTCGTCCACCCTGAGAGGCCTAATTGAGTCCGGCGCGAGAATTATCATGAACACTTCCAAGAACGACTGGCTGTTTGGAAGTCTCTCTCTAAGCGACCCTCACTTCAATACTTGGCTCAAGAACGGCAAAATTGTCCTGGCTGACTCGAAAGAAGATGAAGGCCCCCCCAAAGAAGGCCTTTCAGAAAGATTTAGCCTGGCGCCTACCGAGATGATCCACCTCAATGAACTGAGCGGACAAGACCTTCAAGGGACAATAGCTCCTGTAGAGAGGGACCCTCGTGACAAACATCAGACACTAGCTCTCGCCCAAGTGTTTCTCCTCGAAAGTAGCAAGGCCCCACGGCCTCAACTGACAGAGTTCCTCCGCCGGAATGCGGACATAGAATTCCTGAACCTTTCCGAGTCCACAGATCCATTCTCGTCCCTCGTCAATTTGGAGCATCAAAAGATACACGGCTCCAGCATATTGCTGGAATATGATACGAATTCCAACTATGAAGCTATGGTTGACAAGTTTCTTTCTGAGGGAATTAGCAATGCAGAAGTCTGTGTTCTATTCACCACCAAGTCCAGTAAGCTCTACAGGGCAATCAAGGGAAAGCGGATGATCAAAATCGTCGCCGCCTCATCGATGATATCCGCTCCAGATGAGCTACCGGATGGTGAAATGCAAATCCCCGACAAGGAACTCGGTCTGGTCGCTTCCATAGCCTCTGATTTTCTCGAGAACAGTAAGAGCATGGGTGTGAGCTTTGTCTTCGACAGCATTACAGAGCTGATAAGGGGTGACCGTTGGGAACAGGTCTACTTGGGAATCAAACAGTTAATTGACCTCTTGAGTGCCCCAAACGTTACTTCCTTGTTCCTTGCCAATCGGAATACCGTGGAACCTCGATTCCTCGGAGCACTGCACGGAGCATTCTCTACGCAAATAAAACTGGACAACACGGGCGTAAAGGCCGTAAAGGTCTCTAATGAATAGGGAACGCAGTTTGTGAACCGCAGGATGCGTTGACGAGGATTCGGCCTCTCTTTTTTCTACTAAGATTAATTAAAGTACGGTCAAACCGGTTAACAGAAGAACTTTCAACGGGAATATTGAAGCGGTTTGGAGCATCTCAGCCATGACATTGTCATTGTTGGAGGAGGTGCGGCAGGTCTTCGTGCTGCCATCGCTACGGTCGAGCTCCAACCCAAACTAGACGTTGCGGTCGTTTCGAAGGTCTACCCAATGCGCAGCCACACTGTGTCGGCAGAGGGAGGAATGGCCGCAGTGTTACGAGATTACGACAGTTTGGACTCACACGCGTATGATACTATCAAGGGAAGTGATTTCCTAGCAGATCAGGATACTGTAGAGTTCTTTGTCAAGGAAGCGCCTAGAGAAGCGATTCAGCTAGAACACTGGGGATGCCCCTTTAGTAGAGACCCGGACGGAAGGATTAGCTCTCGGGCCTTTGGAGGAATGAGCGTCAAGAGGACGCTCTACGCCACCGACAAGATAGGCTTCCACCTTCTCCACACTCTGTTCCAGACGACCCTAAAGTACGAGAATATTCATCGTTATGACGAATGGTTCGTCACATCTCTTCTACTAGACAATGGTCGGATCGACGGCGTAACAGCGATCGAGATCCGAACGGGTGAACTGGTCACAATTCTAGCCAAAGCTGTAATTATCGCCACGGGTGGGTGCGGAAGAATTTTCCAGTTTACCACCAATGGTTGGATAAAAACTGGTGATGGGATGGCCATGGCCTACCGGGCGGGAGTGCCGCTGAAGGATATGGAAATGGTCCAATACCATCCCACACTTCTGCCGAATACAGGGATTCTAATTACCGAAGCCGCTAGGGGCGAAGGAGGCCATTTACTAAACAAGGACGGGGAGCGCTTCTTGAAGAGATACGTTCCAGGAAAAATGGAACTCGGACCCCGTGACATACTTTCCAGGGCAGAGATGACTGAGATCAAAGAAGGACGAGCCTTTGAGGGACCGTACGGAGCCTACGTTCACCTTGACCTAACACATCTTGGCGAAGAGGTCATCGAGGAAAAACTACCCTTCGTCAAGGAACTCGCGGAGAGATACTTGGGGATAGATCCTGCTAACGAACCAATTCCAGTCAGACCCGGCCAACACTATCAAATGGGCGGAGTCCACACTGACGTACACGGATTCACCGGAATGCCGGGTCTCTATGCGGCGGGAGAGGTCGCATGCGTAAGCATGAATGGCGCCAATCGTTTGGGCAGCAACTCGCTGACGGAGTGTCTCGTGTTCGGCGCGGAGGCGGGCAAAGCCGCGGCCCAATACGCGTTGAAGGAAAACAGTCGGAGTTTCGGCAACCCAGTTCAGGGCTTAGCCATGACCGAGGAGAAACGAATCTTTGACGAGCTCATGAAGCATGAGCAGGGCGAGAGAATATCAACAATTAGGACCGAGATGCAAACTAGTATGGAGAATCACGTAGGAATATACCGAGATGAGAGTAGTCTCAAGGAGGGCTGCAGAATAATTGGCCATCTGAAGGAACGACTCAAGAATGGAATAGTGGAAGACAAAGACCGTGTCTACAATACCGAACTGGTATCCGCTCTAGAGATGGATTTTATGCTGGATATTGCAGAAACTATACCTTACTCGGCTCTCGCACGGCAAGAATCGAGGGGGGCTCATTCTAGAACGGATTTTCCCAAGCGAGATGACCTCCGATTTCTAAAGCATTCTATGGCCTATTCGAGTGTAGGACCTCCGAGAATAGACTTCAGCCCGGTGACGATAACTCGTTGGAAACCTGAGGAGCGCGTCTACTAGCCGTGAGCATGGACACTGCGACCATCCGAGTAACCCGATACAGACCAGAGAAGGACTCGAAGCCCTACTTCCAAGACTACAAGGTCCCGTATCGTAAGGACATGGTAGTCCTAGATGCACTGAACTACATCAAGGCGAACATCGACGGGAGCTTGACCTACCGCTGGTCCTGCAGAATGGGAGTATGCGGAAGTTGCGGGGCGAATGTAGACGGGACTCCTAAGCTAACCTGTGCCAGCTTCCTTCATGAGTTCAAAGGACGAACCATAACCGTCGAGCCATTACCCAACTTCCCCGTCGTTAAGGACCTAGTCGTCAACATGGAGGACTTCATGGAGAAGCTTGTGAAGATCAAACCTTGGATTATTCGAGAGAAAGAGACTCCCCTAGAACAAGGCGAATACAAGCAGAGTCCTGAGGAGCTGGAACGTTATCAGCAGTTCTCATCATGCATCAACTGCATGCTTTGCTACTCTGCGTGTCCCATCTATGGTCTCAACGAGAAATTTCTCGGTCCCGCCGCAATAGCCCTTGCTTATCGCTATATCGAGGATTCTAGGGACCAGGGAAAGAGTCTTCGTTTTCCGATTGTTCACGAGATGGAAGGAGTCTGGGAGTGCACTCTCGTGGGCGAGTGTAGTGTGGTGTGTCCGAAGGGTGTTGATCCGATGCTGGCGATTCAGAAGACCAAGATTCTGGGAGCAACCAATGCTCTGCGGTCGATCTTGATGCCTAGAGGAGGACGATAAGATGACAGAGAACAAACGCTTCCCGGAGCTCCGAAGAAAGCTGACTCCTGGATGGTGGACCTCGAATGGTCACTACACGCAGTATATGATTCGCGAGTGGACCAGCCTTTTCGTTGCAGTGTTCAGCCTTGTCTACATTTACGGTCTCTCACTCTGGGTGACCGGATCTCGAAGTGCTTTTCTAGATCTGCTAAAGAATCCCGGGATGATCGCCTTTAGCTTCGTCGCACTCATCTTCACATTGTACCACGCTACAACGTGGTTCTACCTGTTGGGCCAGGTCGTGCCGGTGAAGATTGGAAAGACCACTTCTAAACCCTGGCAGGCCTTGGTCGTGAACGTCGTACTTTTGCTGGTAATCTCTTACTTAGCCATTTGGTTGCTGGTCTTGCGATGAAAGAAGAACCTCCACGTGTCGCTAGGCTTCACGCGATTCTCTGGGGAATCTTTTCCATCGGAGGTATGGTCGCGGCTTTCTTCCTGCCCGTTCTCATCTATCTGACTGGTATTGCTTACCCGTTTCGACTGTGGCCTTTCGATGGGAGTAAGGATGCGGGCTCCCTGGTGACAGGTCACCTGCTTGGCACCCTCTTCGTATTTGTAACCATTGCAGGTTCCCTTTTCCACGGAATCTACCGATTTTTCCAGTCTGTATTGACGGAAGTAGGACTTCTAAGATTCAAGAGAGGATTAGCGTCTCTCGGCTATTTGATAATCATCATTGGAATCCTCGTGTTGGGGTATTATTTGTTGGTCCTCAATCCCGGCATTCTGAAATTCTAGGGCCTTCAAGGACGAAGCGCATAATGTGTGCTTCTCTAGCTCTTGGCCTTCTTTCGACACTCCTCTAACATTTCGACGGCATGCCGCAAGTGGGGAATGGTTATCGACCCCCCTACAACCAGGCCTATGTTGAGAACTTCGAAGAATTCCGGGTCCGTTACGTTCTGTTCTACGCACTGGATGATGTGGTATGTTACGCAGTCATCGCATCGAAGAACAAGGGACGCTACAAGTCCCAGCAATTCCTTGGTCTTACCGGGAAGTGCGCCATCATTGTACACCTGAGTATCGAGATTGAAAAACCGCTTAATCCCCAAGTTTCCCCGCGTGAGGATCTTCTCGTTCATCTTCTGTCGATACCGTTTGAAATCCTCCAATGTATGTTCGTGGCTCATTTCAGATCACTAACTCATTTTCGTCGGTCGAAGTATTACAAGAGCATATTGATGATCAGGTTTGCGCATGGTGGGCCGGGGGAGATTTGAACTCCCGACCCTACGGCCCCCGAACAGGAGGGTTTCCGCGTGTAAGGCGGACGTTCTCTCCGGAGGCATCCCTAACCGGGCTGAACTACCGGCCCTCACAAGGGACTTTCCGCCGAGAGACGAGGTAGATTACGATTTAGGTGGAAATTACTCAGCCTTCGCCTTTTCGGGAGCTTGACCTTTTATACCGGGCAAGCCCAGTTTTCATTCTGGACGTTTATGGCGGGTAAGGAACCAGTCGTCTATATCGACGGTGAATACTACCCTAAGGAAAATGCGAAGATATCCGTCTATGACCATGGCCTACTCTACGGCGACGGAGTCTTCGAAGGAATACGATCATACAACGGCATAGTCTTCCACCTTCGTGACCACATTGAACGGTTGTACGAAGGTCTCAGAGTCACCAGGATCAACGTCTCCCTCTCCAAAGAGGAGATGATGAACGTGGTAGTTGAGACTCTTCGTAGAAACAATCTCAGTGATGCTTACATTCGCCTCGTGATAACGCGAGGACGTGGGAATTTGGGCCTAGACCCGAGAAGCTCCCCCAAGCCTTCCGTCATCATAATGACAGAACCGGTAGCTCTAGCTCAAGGCAAGGAGGCACGCGAAAAAGGAAAGACAGCGATCATATCCAGCTACAGGCGAGACATGGTCGACGGGACGAGCCACGAACTCAAGTCGCTCAACTACATTCAGAGTGTCCTCTCGAAATTCCAGGCAATAGACGCTGGCACAGACGAAGTTGTGATGCTTGACCATCGTGGAATGGTCTCTGAATTCCATGGATCCAACCTGTTCCTAGTGAAGCAAGGAATCTTACATACGCCTACTTCTGCAGCTGGCATACTCCATGGGGTTACGAGAGCGAGGGTTCTCAAACTCGCTGACGAACTAGGCTCCGAAGCACGCGAGCGAGACATTACTCCATACGAACTTATCACCGCTGACGAGGTCTTCCTAACAGGAACCCTCGCTGAAATAGTGCCAATCGTGAAGATCCAGGGAGTTCCCATCGGAGATGGAAAACCCGGACCTGTTACCAGAGAAATCATCAGAGCATTCCAAAGAATAACGCAAGACCCGAAAGAGGGAACCCTGATCAGGGAACCTTTACCGGTTCAAGCAAGAACCAGATCCAACTAGTTCTCTAAGATACCTGGCCTACGCCAGGGGGACTTGCTTTGCCGGGCATATCCTGTGAATCTGGGCCAACTTTCTCCTACTTCAAGTGTGCACGTCACGTGTGCTGGGATTATCATAGCCCATTCAGTGTGTTATTGATCGAAATCGAAACATTGAGCCATCCAAAACTTATGCCGCAATTTGCCTTCGACCCTCTATCGCCGGCAACCGATCCTAGTTGGCACGAAAACTTCAGAAAAACTGACCGGCGGGTTTAAATGCTGACCGACCGGTCAGTTAAAATTGGGACGTCTCGCCCATAATGGACCCTGTTGAAGCCTCTTCCCTAGTCAAATCCTTCACCGTTAAGGAGGGAGCTGTCTTCCGCAAGACAGCCAAGACTGTCCAAGCACTTGAGGGAGTGAGCTTCAACGTCAAGAAGGGAGAAGTTTTCGGCCTCCTAGGCCCAAATGGAGCCGGAAAGACAACTACCATCAAGATACTATGCACTCTGATACAGCCAACGTCTGGAGACGCCTATGTCGATGGCCACAGCATAACGCGAGACCCTCAGAAAGCGAGACAGAGTCTTGGAGTGATGCTTACCGGAGACCGGACCCTCTACTGGAAACTATCCGGCCGGGAGAACCTGGAGTATTTCGCTGCCCTCTACCATATGAAGAAGACGCACGCGAAAGAAAGAATCAACTATCTGTTGAAACTTGTTGGCCTTGAAGAACGCCAGAGTACGCTAGTCGAGAACTATTCTACCGGGATGAGGATCAGACTCTCCTTCGTAAAGTCGATTCTTCACGAAGCACCCGTCTTGCTTCTGGACGAGCCCACCATGAGCCTGGACCCACAATCGGCCCGATTGATCCGCGAGATCATCCAAGACCTTCGGAAAGATGGGCATGCTATTCTCCTGACAACACATTACATGGACGAGGCGGACCAGCTCAGCGACAGAGTAGCCGTCATCGACCATGGCAAGATAATCGCACTAGCTCCTCCCGCAGAGTTGAAGAAGTCTGTGACGAAGACGGAAATCATTGAGATTGAAGCTCAGAACATCGACCCGAGCATCGTCGAGAAAATCCGGGAAATCGGAAGCGTAACAGACGTAGCATCGTCGATTGAAGACGGGTCCTCGATGAAGGGATTGATCAAAGTCCACTCCTCCAATGGAAAAAATGTGATTCCTGAAATGCTGGGAGTCTTGGTCAAGGGCGGGGTTGAGATTTCCAACGTTAAGATATCGGAACCTACACTGGAAGACGTGTTCATCAGTCTAACCGGGAGGGCCCTACGTGACTAGCCTAGGCCAGCAGTTTTCCCCGTTGGCCGCGATATTCAAGAAACAGCTCCGACACATGATCAGGTACCCCGGCGAGTTAGTCTTCGTCTTCATAATACCATACTTTCTAACCGCCATGGTTGTGGCCATGGGCAGCTCTGTAGGCGGCTCGAACGCCAGCGTGAACTTCGCGTCTCAGACGGGATCATCCCTCAACCCGTTTGTCTGGCTGATAATCGGCGCAGGTGTGTGGATGATCTCCTGGATTGTCCTGGAAGGAATTGGGACCAGCCTCCGGGATGAACAGATCAAGGGGACACTTGAACAGAACTTCCTCGCTCCGATCAACAGATTCCTCCTCCTGGTCGGGACGGCACTATCCCAGATTGTCATTACGACATTCATGTTCGTCGGGGTCGTGGTTGTGAGTGTCTTGTTATTGGCACCGGCTGGTGCCGCGGGCCTTGTCGGAGCGTTTCTCATCTTGATGGTCGGGTTGATTCCGCTCTTCGGGTTGGGCTTCGTTTTCGCAGCGCTGGTTGTGAGGTTCAAGGAGCCCTATGCTTTTACGCAGGCCGTGAACATTCTGTTCGCCGTTGTCACTGGAACATTCTACAGTGTTGGGGTGCTTCCCTTCTGGGTCCAGATAGTGTCTCAGGCAATTCCCCAGACTATTGTTATTCAAGACATGAGGCTATCAGTTCAATCTGTAAGCTTGCTGGTTGGCTCGTACGGGACGATCTTCATCTTGCTAGCGATGGCTGTTGTCTATCCGTTCCTGGGATATTCCTTTTTCAAACTGTTCGAGAGGAGGGCTAAGGTTTCTGGGGACCTTTCAAAGTACTAGCCGGGCTGGACGGCTGCTAGAGGAGATCCGGGCCGTCTTCCTGAAGGATGTAAAAGTATACCTTCGCTATCCCTCATGGATAGTTAGCGAGTTCATTACTCTCCCGGCTTGGTTCGTATTGTTTGCCGTGGGGGTCGCAGCAAACTTTGTCCAGAAGGGAACCGTTACGGCGACTCTCGGTTCGACTTCTACCTTCAGCTTCTTCTATTGGGGATTCGTCTTCCTGATCGTCTTTAGCACCAGCATCTGGGGAATAGGACAGTACATTCGGACGGAGCAGTTGCAGGGGACCCTTGAACAATTATTCCTCGCGCCTGTTAGCAGGGTGACGATTATCTTTGGAAGGTTCGCCCGGACCTTTTTCACTGACCTAGCGATAATTGGCTACACCGCCCTACTGATCGGCCTACTAGGGCGTCAGCCGATCTTCATCATCAATCCATTGATGTTTGCCCTTGTCTTTGCTTTCCTCGAGCTCGCAGTACTGGGGTTCGGGCTAATCTTCGCCGGGATAACCTTCAGAATAAAATCGTTCAACATACTGGCCAACCTTACGCAGTTCCTCGTTATCGGCTTGTGTGGTGTTTTCTTCCCGCTGACGATCCTACCGACGCCAGTACGACTTGTATCTCTGGGAATCCCTTTCACCTATTTCGCGGATCTCCTGAGGTATGCGGCTGCGGGATCATCGACGATTCTGAGTCCAGTGATTGAGCTGCCGCTTGCCTTCGGACTCGCTATTGTAACGTTCCTAGTTGGTCTAGCCTTTTTCAAGGTGACGGAGAAATCGGCTCAACAACGTGGGCTCGTCGGGACCCACTGAGAAGAGACTACTTTCTCAGGATGTTCAGATGGTATAGGATGTACGTGACGGAGCCGCCTGCGATATCCATTAGCATGGCTCCAGCTACGAGAGTTAGATCGTTAACTAGTCCGCTTTGAAGGTAAGCAATCCATTGCTGGGTGGAACTCCAGGCTGATCCTATAGCCAGTACCACTCCGATGGCCACTAGCGCTTTCTTTTCAGGATTCATCTTGATTCTGAGGTTGAGAATTCCCGCTGAGAGAGCGATGGCCCAGATGAGGTGAAGAAGTAAAGTGTAAGGTGTAATGTTGAATTGACCCAGAAGATTGAAGAAGATTCCAATCCCAGAAGCAAGCAGAGCACCAGACAAGCAGACCAGTGTCAGACTCAACCATCTGGGGGTCGTATCCAAGAGACGCTGCGCTGTGAAAGCCACCGTGCCTAATCCTCCTTATTCTGGATCTGAGGTTGGGACATATGGCGTAGGTGGAATGGGAATGTGATTCTTTGTCTGAGGAGGAATTCGTGGATTCTCGGCCAGTGTTGGAGAGAGAGTACACTGCCGATGATGCCGCCTGAGAGGCACAGGATCGCGTTCGCCGCCACTAGTATTCCAATCGCAGTTCCAAGAGCTACGGGAAGTAGAGGACCTGGTAAGCTGAGCAGGTTTGTACCGATCCAAAGTCCTACGCTGGCAAACCCCCCTAGGGTGCCCGCTAAGAACCCTGCTATTCCTCCCCTGAAGGGTCCGCCTTTGACGATGACCCCTGCTACTAGTCCTGCTATGAAGGGACCTATTTCTGGTAGGCCGACGCCCAGGATGAGGTTGACTAGGAAACCCACTCCGATGCCGAGCAGAAGATCTGCTGTATTGTCTCGAGCCGGAGAGGGAAGATTATTGGGCATTGAATGTTCGGTCCAGAATGCACAGAAGTTTCCCATGGTCTCGTGATATTCTGTGCGTAACCCCAAGGAAACCCATATGGTTACACGCTATCCACCTAAACCGCGGGAAGAGAAAATCGTGAAGGGGGCTATCTTTGACTGGGATGGCACTCTCGTCCATATTGATGAGAGGGAGTTCTACTGCATCAACAGAGCGTTAAGGGACCAAGGCGCGAAGCCTATCGACAAGAACTTCTACGTCAAGAACTACTATCGTCGCGCATACGAGATTGGCACTGGACCCCGGATGGTTCTGGAAACGGCCCTAGCAGGGAAGAGCCCCGAGTTGGTTGAGGCTGCCTACGAATCCTACAGGAAGGCATTCCAGGAAACAGTCGACAAGGCAACGCTCCAAGACGGTGCCCTGGTAATTCTAAGAGCGTTGAAGCAGGCAATGTTCAAGGTTGGAATCGCTACGATGAGGTATACTCGACGGGTAGTAGAGTCCGAACTAAATCATCTTGGAGTTGCTCCTTTCACGGATTTGCTTTTGACCCGGGAGGACCTAGGTTTGGGACGAACTCTCGGATCTTTGAAGGAAACGGTGGACAAGCGAACTCAACTGGTGACTAGGGCATTAGGAGAGTTGGATCTAGGGTCTGGTGACGCGTTTCTTGTAGGAGATTCCTGGTGGGATGTTAGGGCCGGGAAGCAGCTAGGAATGAAAACGGTCCTTGTGAAGACGGGCTTCTCCTTCTACAATGACTTTTCAAGTGAGAAACCGGACCTCATACTCTCTTCTCTAGTTGAACTTCGGGAACTGTTGGAGAGGAAGAACTGGACGATTTGACATGGAGACTCTAGAACCGTAAGAAAACGAGCTTGAGAGCGCCATTGAGCGATCTACTTCCGGCCTGGCTGGTAAAGATCTGTGGTTGCAACGAATTCCAAATCGTTCTTTTCTAGCTCATGGAGTAGTCGGTTGATGCCAAGCCAATCGCCGGCGATATGACCCAGAACAATCAAGCTGCCTAAGTTCTCCGAGGCCAGCTTTGTCAGATCTGCCTCGGAGATGTGAATGTAGGATAGGGTCCCAATCCCATGTTGGAAGTAAGCCTTGGCAATGTCATAACCACCGTTGGTGTAGCAGGCGTGAGAAATTGCAATCTTGCCAACCTTCCTCTTGGGTGACCCGAGCCTTATCTCAATCTTGGACTCAGCCTTCTGAAACTCCGGGAAGTGTCCAATTTTGGAGACGAGCTCCTGGACAGTGTCATCCTCATCGAGATCCTTGATCGCCTTAACCATCATCTTACGGCCAATTTCATCGCAGGGACTGTGAATAGAAACCAAGGGCATATTCAGCTTCTTAGAAGCACTGGGAGTCTGATCGTAATTGTCGGGATGATGCTGAAGCTCGAGAACACGATACTTGCTCTTCACAGCCTCCTCAGCAACTTGTGAAGGGACGCCTGCCTGTTTCATCTGGTTGATGTGGCGTAGGAACACCTTGCGGCCTTCGAGTTTGGCCGTTCCACCGGCAGGGTGGTGAGCGATCACTGCGTCACAGTGGAGATTGCGTGCGAGCAGGAGTTCACTGACGCTTACGTCGATGGCGACAAGAACCCTTCTGATCCTTCGGCCCTTAACGTGAATCTGGCTGTCAGCCGGAATGCTCTTGAAGTCGGCCAGTTTCAGAGCTGTCTTCATCATTTGCTGGGTGTCGATCAAGATTGTGCCCAGTCCAGTCCAGAGAGTGATTTTCTTGAAACTTGCTAGGCCCTGCCGCCCTTGGTCATCTTCTTCAGATCTAGAACTTCGTCCAGCTTCTCCTTAGGCAGGATGCCTTCCTCTAGAACTACTTCTCTAAGGGACTTGTTCTCCGCCATGGCCTTTTTCGCAATCTTCGCAGCATTGTCGTAACCTATCTTGGGAGTTAGCCTCGTCACCATCATCAGCGTTCGCTCCGCATAGTCCATGCACCGTTTTCGGTCGGCCGTTATTCCGGCTACGCATTTCTCGCCGAGTATTCTCGATCCGTTGGCCAGAATCTCAATCGACTGCAATAGGTCGTAAGCGATGATGGGCATCATGACATTCAACTCCAACTGGCCTAGGGAACCACAAACCGCTATGGCGGCATCGTTCCCCACAACCTGGGCGGCGACTAGATTAACAGCCTCAGGAATCACGGGGTTAACCTTACCAGGCATTATGCTGGATCCGGGCTCCATCGCGGGAAGATCAATCTCGCCTAGTGCGGTTCTTGGACCAGAGTTCAGAAGGCGAAGATCGTTAGAGATTTTCATCAAGCTGGTGGCAATAGTCTTCAGCAAACCGCTGGCCTCAACACAGGCATCTTTGCTCTGCAAGCCTTCGAAAGTATTCTCCGCCTTTCGGAAGAACAGGCCCGTTAGCCGGTCAATCTCACCAATCGCAAGCTCGGCGTATTTAGGATGGGCATTGAGACCAGTCCCGACAGCTGTTCCACCTAGGGGCAGCTCTAGAAGGGCGTCCCTAGCCTGCTCAGCTCGTTTTACACCGTGTTTGATCATGCTGGCGTAGCCGCTGAACTCTTGGCCCAGAGTGATAGGGACTGCATCTTGGAGATGGGTCCTGCCCGCCTTAACAACATCCTCAAACTCCTTGGACTTTCTCTCCAAGGCATCAAACAACACTCGCAGGCCAGGAATAAGTTTGCGCGCGATCGCCTCAGCCGCCGAGACGTGAATCGCTGACGGGAAGACATCGTTAGTTGACTGGCACATGTTGACGTGATCATTCGGGTGAATTATGCTCTTATCGCCCCGCTTTCCTCCCAAGAGTTCGATTGCTCGATTAGCAATGACCTCGTTCATGTTCATGTTCGAAGATGTCCCGCTCCCGGTCTGGAAGACGTCTAAGACAAACTGGTCGTAGAGGGCTCCCTCCATAATCTCCTTGGCCGCTGACACTATCGCATCCCCCCTCTTGGGGTCCAACAGTCCCAGTTGCAGATTGGCTTTGGCAGCAGACAGTTTGATTAGAGCCATGGCTCGTATGAATTCCTTGGGAAGACGCAAGCCTGAAATCGGAAAGTTCTGAATGGCCCGCTGCGTCTCTGCGCCATAATAGGCAGAACTGGGCACCTTTACCTCACCCATAGTGTCTTTCTCCAGCCGATACTCTTCAACAGTCACCGTAATCGCCTCGCTCAAAAGACTCGGAAGGAAATGGCGGATAAAAAGACTCGCCATCAATCCTCAAGAAACTTTCCATACAGAGGCGAAGGTACAGTTTCACTCATCTCTACTCTCTAACAAAGGCCGAGTGCGAAGCTTTGTGCAACGTTGATTTCCATCAAGAAAGTTCGTCAGAACAGCCAAGAACTCCGAGAGCAAGTTCGACAAGTACTGATGCTTCTCGACGAGATCAAAGATAGTCAAAGAAAGACCCTTTTCAAGAAATAGGCGATAGCATCGTCCATTGAACTGCGAACTTAGATCAGTGTTCTGATAGAACAGTTTACATTATCATCCGTTTCAGAGCGAGGGCGTAGTGCAGGTCGCTCAGTATGAGAATAGTTAGATTCCAGCAAAAGCCAGGCGAGAACAGAATAGGAATAGCGCTAAACTCAACCCATGTCGCGGAGCTTGCCTCATCGAAGAACCCTGAACCGGTTCTGGAGTTTCTCCAAGACCACAAGCGTGAAGCTAAAGCTGAACAAACTATCGAGACCGGACGAAAGCAAATAGTGAACGGCAAGGTGGACAAGACCGCCAAGGGAATTTTTGAACTGGACAAGATCACAATACTTCCTCCGATAAACCATCCAACAAAGATAATCTGTATGGGAGGCAACTTTTCTGATCATCTCAAAGAAGGCTCAACCACACTTCCCCCGTTTCCAATATCCTTCCTCAAGTCACCCACATCATTAGTTGGACACAGAGCATCGGTCATCTATCCACGAACTGTGAAGCTCCTTGACTATGAAGTGGAACTCGCTGCCATAATCGGTCGCAGATGCAAAGACGTATCGAAGAAAGACGCGTTAGACTATGTCGCTGGTTTCTCCGTATTCAACGATATCAGCGCTCGGGACATTCAATTCGCTGAGATGAAGAGAGGCTTTTGCAACCTTGGGAAGAACTTCGTCACCTTCGCCCCCATGGGACCCTTCCTCGTCACTCCCGACCAGGCTGGCAACCCTGATAGCCTAGGAATGGAATTGCGAGTCAACGGCCAGACAAGACAGTTTTCCAGTACGAAAAACATGGTTTTCAAAATACGAGCGCTGATCGAATTCTTCTCCTCCATGAGCCTAGAGCCTGGCGACATCATTACCTCCGGAACACCCTCAGGCGTCGCGATCTACAGGAAACCAGACAAGACACCGTATCTCTTGAAGCCGGGCGATATGATAGAGTCCAAAATCGAGAATTTGGGAAGGCTTCAGAACACGGTTGTGGAAGCGACGCGAACCATGACTGCCCTCACCTAACATTCGGACCTGTTTTCTTTAGGGCGTGTAAGTTTGGCCCTGTACGCGTTCGGGGATTGATGGCAAGACCAGAGCCGTAGTGGTGGACTCGGAATCTGGAAGGCAACGCCGCATCGACGCTGGCAGGATAAGATGCTAGTGAAGACGAAGGATACTGCTAGCTATCATCCCCGAATTCTTTTTGAACCCAGTCTTGCGGTGGGCCATCATAGGGCCCGTAGCTCAGCCAGGTCTCCTAGCGAGACCCTGAACAGGTAGAGCACCGGTAGAAGAGCCAATTACTCTTCTGGCGAGGCTTTTACCTCCTGGAGGACACCCGGTTGTCCCGGGTTCAATTCCCGGCGGGCCCGCCACAACTCGAGGTATAGTCATAAGGTCGAGTACTTCTCACAACCGAGACGACCATGAAATTCGGAATGGTTTTTCCTAAGGGAGATCCTCGTTTAGCTGCCGAATTCGCTCATGATGCGGAAGTCTCTGGGTGGGATGGTTTCTTTGTCTGGGAACCAGTTTGGGGGTTTGATGCTTGGGTCATGTTGGCGGCTGCGGCGATGCGGACTGAACTGATTCGGCTCGGCACGATGATTACACCATTTATCTCGGATGCGGCCGTGGAAGTTGGCTAGCGAGACGGTAGCTCTGAACCATCTCTCAAGAGGGCGGCTGACAATCTCGGTGGGACTGGGTGCTATCGATAACGGGTTTGAGGCGTTTGGCGAAGTCTTGGACAGAAAAACCCGGGCTGAACTTCTCGACGAGGGTCTTGACATTCTTACAGGTCTATGGCGTGGCCAGCCCTTCACCTACCAGGGCAAGCATTACCACATCAAAGAATCGAGCTTCTATCCGCCGCCGCCACCTCTCAAACAACCCCGCATTCCCATCTGGGTCGTAGGTGCATGGCCACGGATGAGGTCTATGCGACGGGCGCTACGGTATGATGGTTTGATACCTGCAACGATCGATTCCAACGGTACCGTGCGCAATGCGACTCCAGACGAGGTTCATCGAATGAAGAAATTCATCGAGGCGAACCGACCTAGAGAGGGCTCCTATGATATTGTCGTAGAAGGAAGAAGTCTGCCTGACGACCCGTCGAAAGCCGCAGAGCTAGTTCGGCCTTGGTACAAGGCTGGCGCGACTTGGTGGATGGCTACAAGTTGGGGCTCAATGGACAAACCCGAACTTATGGAAGTATTCCGGAAGAGAATCCAACATGGGCCGCCGTTCCAGAACGAACATTCCTGAACCATATGGAATCGACTCGGCCTTTTTTGTTTTTCAGAATCACATCCTTAGCTTCACCTACATACCTTAAACAGCCCATCTTGGAATTGTTTCCGGAGGCCTGTTAGCAACGATAGTGAAGCATCTTTCTGAAGTCGTGCCTGAGCGGGTTGGAGATTTCAGGCGCTGGCACCTTTCAAAGGCCGAATCGGGCCACACGCTGGCCGTGAGATATGTCGAAGTTAATGGAATTGTTCCTACCCATTCACACGCGGTCGAGGAGACAATTTTCTACATTGAGGGCAGAGGTTTGGCTCGGGTGGGTCAGAAAGAGGTGAGGATCAAGCCTGGAACAATGCTGGTAATACCGCCCGGCACAGTGCATAGCTCCATCAGGGAAGGTATGGAGCCTCTGCGATACTTGGCAATCTTCATCGGAAACCCCGACCTCTAGAAAGAATATCTGTTCACGAGTTCTCTTCTAGGTGCAGGGATTTGCAAGCCAGTAATATCCCTGTCAAGACTGAGCAGACAAAAGTCGAGTTCAAGCTTGGCGGGGAGACCAGCATTGTCTACTGCTCACCTTCCAACCCCGACTCGGCGTTGACGGGTATGATTGTTGCTCACGGGGCGGGGGGACCTATGCATTCACCGTTCATTCGATACTTCCACACTGAACTCGCCAAGCAAGGATTTCTCGCGGCCAAGTTCAATTTCCCCTACATGGAAGCGGGAAGAAAAGTACCGGACAAGCGACAGATCTTGGAAGAAGCATACACGACAATCGTTGAACAAGTCCGCTCAAGCCATTTCAAGCCTGTCAGCCTATTCATTGGGGGAAAATCCATGGGCGGGCGAATCGCCTCCCAAATCGCGGCGAACGGAACAGACGTTGACGGCCTCTTCTTTCTCGGCTATCCCTTGCATCCGCCAGGTAAGACTGAGCAGCTAAGAGATCAGCACTTGTTCAGAATCAAGAAACCGATGCTGTTCCTCTCAGGGACGAGGGACGCGTTCGCAAAAAGAGACCTCCTCGAATCAGCAGTCTCAAAAATAGGGTCCAACGCTCAGATTCACTGGATGGAAAATGGAGACCATAGCTTCAAGACTCCAGGAGAAAAGGGAGGCGTTGGAAAGTTATGCCCAGAAGCCTTGGAGGTTCTGGTGGGATGGGTTGAAGCTCACGAGCCGAAATCGTAGGACCTGAATGGATTTCCGTTCAATCTTGTAGGTTTATTAGGACGAAGGGTGCTTTTTGCGGTTTAGAAGAACCATGTGCAGCACTTGCGGCTGTTCTTCTGAGCAGGAAGAGAATCCGAAGAAAGAGGAAGCCTAGCCCTATACCTGCCCGGGGCATTGACACTTCCCAAATCTCCCTAGGAGGAGCCGTAAACCGGCTCCTTCCATCTTTCTTGCGTTAACGCGTGTTCTTCTTCGGGAAGTGTCTAGAAGGGTAGCTTTGGGAGTACAAAAAATGCACCTAGAGCCAGGGCGCCTAGAATGAAGATTAGCACTACACCTACGATGATAGCCATTACTCCCACTCCTATCGCGCCGAGCCATCCAGTCTTGAAGTAGTGCTTCACCAATAATAGGAAAACTAGGAGGCCGAGAACGAGACCAATTATGCCAGCGAGAAATACGATGACTGCTCCTACTAGGAAGGTTCCGATTCCTGCTATGCCAAGGGCTTCGCCAAAGGTGACGCGTCTACCAACTACTATCTCTCCTGCTAGCCAGAGAACAAAGCCGATGACCAGCAGGTAGATTACGTAGAGGACCAAGAAACCGATTATGACGCTGACCAATCCCGTGCCTAGAGAAGGAGCAGCAAGAGCAACCATCTGCGACTTTTCTCCTGCGAGAAACAGCGTTAGGTCTCGATTAGCCTATATTGAAACCGTTGTACCATCACGATGGTAATTCGATACTATTTCGGGACCACGTTGGGGAAGGTTTAAGCTTGCCAGCTTTTCGGTAGCACAATTGCCCAGGACAATAACCGGGCTCGCGCCCGATCCTAACAATGGATGCGTAGAGGTAGTATAGCCCGGTCCGCGGCTTGCGGGAGCCGGCCGATAGTATGCACGGCTGTCACCCGTGCGACACTCGAGGAAGCTCGAGCGCGTTGCGGGTTCGAATCCCGCCCTGGGCGCCAAACTCCCCTCCCTCAAATAGTGGTTGTTTGCCTCATTTGGAATTGCATCAAGAATTTAGCGGCTAAGGCTTAACATCTGCTCTTCGAGAGGATTGGCTGAGATAGTCCAACTTTGGTATCTATAACTCACTCTCCTCCGCAGGAGATAGTCGTGACGGGCCTGACGAGTTTTTCCACGCAGCAAAACCTCGCTTCGATGATCGCGTTCGTTATGAATGTGTCCAGCCAGCCCATGGCTCTGTATTGGGCGGAAGGCGTTGTCTTCTTAGCAGATTTTGTTGAGCCTGAAGCCCTGCCTGAAGAATATGTGAAAGGAAAAATCTACGCGTCCAATGTTTCCCATGCACCAATGGTGAAGTACAACAATTTCATTCGCGTAGGTAACATGGAAGTCCCGGTGATTGATGTATCGTCGAACATTGCTCTGCGTGACTTAGCCAGGTGGATTCGGGAGAATCACCATGCTTCACCCGAGAAGTCTTAACTACGATAAAAACCCGGGTAGCTTCCGGTCCCGGGGTAGCTCAGCCTGGAAGAGCTTCCGGCTGTAGTCCTGCACTCAATGTGCGGGTCAGCCAGCCGACCAGGCGCACAGATACCGGAGTGGGGGTTAGGCCACGGAGTGTCGCCGGTTCAAATCAGGACAAGCCCTGTGAGAGTCCGGCCCCCGGGACCAATCTAGTATTGGGGCTAGGGAGGCCCAGCCAGCCGCGATTCAGAAGTTTGTATTTACTTTGACTTGGCAGTGGGGGCTCTGGTCTCAAGCTCTCGGAGTATGAGCTCGTTTTGCTTCATGACGATCTTAAGCTGGTCGGTGAGGATTCGCATCGCACTCGCGATCAGCGAGAGGGACGGATTGTCCCATTTGAACTCGTTCTCTTTCGAGGCGAGAGCTTGTTTGCCCTTGATTATCGAGCCTCGAAGGTTCTCGTCAGTGTCGTCGTCCGCGAACGCAGTACGTTGTCTCTTGTCTGATTTCTCCGACATATTGGTTGCGGCATGTTCTCGTTTAACGTCAGGATAGCAGTCTTCGCAGAAGCGTAGTCCTTTGAGTTCCAGCAGCGGGTCGATTAGGCTGAGCGTCTTTCCACATCTCGCACAGAAATCTGCCATTTTACTGTTTCAGCTCTAACGCCGATTGGTCCTCGCTACGATATTATTAATTCTTGTAACCAGACCCGACTGGGCAGAGTACTTTTGTCATGTCGAATTTTGCGGATAGAACAACAGCCCATGCAAAAAGCCGGGGGCTATTCGCAACAGGATTCTTCGATTATGAGTTCTTGAAAGGAGCACTCTGCGTTGGTGCACTGGACTATGGTTCTTGTTCCTTGTCTGTCTTGAGGGCGAGATTGTAGAGTAGGATTTTGACATGCGGGGCAGGACGATTCCAATATTTCCAATGTGAGAGTGATGTCCTGAGTGTTGGAGTTAGGTTAGTGAGTCTATAGTAAGTGGCTGCTCAGGTCTTTCTGCTGCTAAGACCCCAGCCGGCCTTGAAGGTGGGTGTTATCTTGACGAAAGGTGCCTCACCCTCTTTCCATGGGTCTCGGCGTACCCAGGCTAGCTTTGAGTGGAAGAGCTTGTAGAGTCGCCTGTACTCCTCGCCCTTCTCAATAATCTCGACCGGTCCACTGACCAGCAACAGTTTCTGTGTTGCGTTCGTGTCGACCAGAATGGCCGCGTGAGGGTTTTTCCCGTAGATTCTTCAGTTTCTTGGTCTTGTAGTCAGTTACGATGACAGCCTTGTCATTGTCCCAGACGTAGGAGACTGGGACGACGTGCGGTTCTCCCTTGGCTGAGGCTGTGGCGAACCTGCACATTTCATTGGCCTCTAAGAAATCAGATTCACCCTTCGTAAGGGAGACTAGGCCGGCAGCGCTGTTCGGCTTGTTGACCACTGTCTTTTGGTATCTACCTTGACTCCGCTCTCTGAACTGTCTGAACGCAATCCAGCTTGCGAAAAAGCTTGCTGGCCATAGAAACTTTTGTAGTTCGGTCATGTAGCATTGAGGAAAAAGACGAGTTTGTCGAATGAGCTAACGTTCCTCGTGATTGGCGGGCCCGCGGGGATTCGAACCCCGGACCTACAGCTCAACCCGCTCAGGGCATAGGGGGTTCGGCCTACTAGGCTGCCGCTCTATCCAGCTGAGCTACGGGCCCAAGTCTTGTCGGGGACGAGAGGATAGTTAATGATTCCTAAGTCGGACCAAAATGCTATTCTAGACCCACTGTCTAGTGCCCGAAGAATTCCTTGGGGTCAATCACGTGAACCCGTCGTCCCGTCTTCATCAACTCCTCTGCAACCTTCTCGTTGGTCGTAAAATAACATCCGTCCCCAGTGAAAAATTTCAAGACTCCATGTGAGAGATCGTTGCAGACCATGAAGTTCGCCATGGTCTTATCATCATCCAGGTCTTTCCCGCAGAGTGGACACTTGAACTCAACAAACATAACCCGGAGCCGCCCAGAAGACTTCCCGCGTCAAGGTAGCCTTTAACTCTTGACCAATTCAAAGTGGTCCATTGAGAAGCTCTGCCGTTGAAAATGCCACCCCGTGGAGGGAGCAGCGTCAACGACTACTTGACCAAACAGAAGCCCGAACTTCGCAAGATCGCCGAACAACTTCGCTCCATTGTGAAGAAAACCGCTCCAAAGCTAGTCGAGGAGATGAAATGGGGATTCCCAAGCTATTCAGGAACAGAGAATGTCTGCACCATAATGGTGACACGTGCCTGGGTGGATCTAAGCTTCTTCAGAGGAGTAGACCTAGAAGATCCCAAAGGGCTGCTTGAAGGTTCAGGCAAGATAATGCGTCACATTAAGATCCACAAACTAGAAGATATCGACGTCAGCTCAATAGCTGGATTAGTGAGGCAAGCTTCAGAGCTCAAGCCAAAGTGAGAATGAAATGGACGAGAAAATCGTAATCAAGACCAAGCATGGCGAACTGACCCTTGACCAGCTAGCAGAGGTCCAGCCTGGCATGGCTCGCCTGATGAAGGAAATCGGCGAGAGATATCACATCCTCTATTTCGCGGCGAAAGGGGGCAACTGGAAACTCGCCCAGCACGAACTGAAGCAAATTATCAGCCTAATGAAAGCCGGAGTAACCCTGAGACCAAAGTACTCCCACGACATAACCAGTTTCATCCAGACAAATCTCAACCCAATCACCGACAGCATCGAAGCCCGAGAATGGAAAGCGTTCGAAAGCGCTTACAAGAAAGGAATAGACGAGAGCAACAAGCTCCACGAGAAATACGGCTACGGGTTCATCCGCTACGTTATGCCCAAGAACCCGCCTGAGACCTACGACCTAAGCCCTCAAGAATGAGCGGACAAGAGAGGAAGCATTCCCTTCCTGTCAGCCGGCGGCGGCCGACACAGTAATGAGACGAGTCCTGAATTCTTTCCTCACCCTTCTGCGCCTCAGGGTCTTGCTCCTAGAGCGAAGATCCGTTGTCTCACGTTGACCTGACATTATTCAGCCCACTAACACATCATGCGTCTTTGCGACGATCGAAGGGCACTAGTACCTCGTCGAACATAAGTATTCCGCCTCAAGAAAATTGCTCATCCGGATTACTCAGGCGAACAATCGGATCGAAGCCCTAAGCTGTGAACCGTTTCTTTTGCTGGGTATATTCATCAAGTTGGTCCTCGAGAACCTCGATACCAATGCCTAGACCCGTGGGAACCGTCAGGGTCCCGTCCGGGTTCAATCTAAACTCCGGATTGGCAATGTCTTTTTTGAAGTAGCGATTGCTTGCAGAGATATCATTAGGCAGAACAAATCCGGGAAGACTGGCGAGGGCTACATTGTGCGCCCTTCCTATTCCTGTCTCCAATAGTCCACCGCACCAGACGGGCATGTTGTGAGAGCGACACATGTCGTGCATCTGCTTCGAGATCAATAGTCCTCCGACCCTGGCAGGTTTTATGTTGAGAACGCAACAGCTTCGTAGAGCCAACGCTGTTCTCAGGTCGCTCAAGCTAGCGACACTTTCGTCCAGGCAGATGGGTGTCTTGATTGCGCGCTGCAGGTTCGCGTGGTCGACGAGATCGTCCCAAGCAAACGGCTGCTCAATCATTAACAATCCGTACTGGTCCAATTTGACAAGGGCTTGAAAGTCGTCGGAGTTGTAAGCCCCGTTAGCATCAGCCATGAGCAGAGTGTCAGGGAAATGCTCTCTGAGGACGGATACTTGTTCGATATCTTTGCCCGGCTTGATCTTGATCTTAATCCTCCGATAACCTTGTTTGAGATAATCGGAAACAACGTCAATCAATCGATTAGTGTCCTTCTGTATTCCCACGCTCACGCCGCTCTCTACTCTGGACTTCGTCCCACCCAGAGCCTTGCTGAGAGACACGCCTCGTTGTCTCGCCATCAGGTCCCAGAAAGCCATCTCAAAACTCGCCTTGGCCATATTGTTCCCGCGAACAAACGACAACATGTTGAGAAACTCCTCCGCCGACGAGATCTCTTTGCCCAGGATTGAAGGGATGAAGTAGTCTTCCATCACGTGCCAAGCGCTGGCTATTGTTTCTGAGCTGTACCAAGGTGCTAGGCTGACCGCGCATTCTCCGTAGCCCACGTGCGCGCCGCTCTGCGTTTCGACGATGATGCAGCACTTCTCTTCCTCTCTCCATCTACTCGTCTCGAAAGGAGAAATGAAGGGAATTCGTAGCTGTCGAAGCTGAACCGACCTTATCTTCACAATATTCTCCGGCTACAATCGTCGGCGGGAATCGAGTAAGTAGAAGATTCTTCGCTCGCCCCGACCCTCCTCAACCAACACGTCCGTAACAGCGTATCCTCGAGGAAAATAATTCTCGAAAATCCTCTTAACATGCAAAGCCCACGCCTTGGCTGTTGCAAGACTCGCATCTCTAACCCTGACAATGCTGTCGGGAATCTCCACCAAGAGCCTTATCCCTCGAAGACCTAGACGGGAAGAAACTGGACGCCTACTTCTAGAATCTATCTTCCTTGTCAAGTTGACAGGCTCAGCCCCATCTCCCAAAGCTTCTGCCAGAGACACTGGTCTGTATCCGCCTCGAATCCTTTCCTTCACCCTTCTACTCTTTATCCACCATTCGACCTCGAAACGATCCGTCAATCTTTCACGATTCAGAGAATCATTCAGATGCCCGTAGAGGTCTCTCCTGTAAGTTCGAGCTATGGCGCCCAGTTTTCGAATGTTGAAGATGGCGTTTCCTGCCTGTAGAGGATCGTAGGTCCACTTCACAAGATCCTGTCCTCTACGAATGACATGGTCCCGCTGGGATAGCTTGAGCCTAAACCCAACTCCTTTGGACTGGTAGCCTCTGGTCACCCCGGTAATGTGGGAGTATTGGTATGGTCTCTTCCCATCGACTGATGTTATGCCGAATAGTATGCCGACCATTTTCTTTCCGTCGTAGGCGCCTAGGACCAGGCCTCCGTGGTTCTGGGCTGCGATCAAGAGGTGGGTTGGGATTGTGCTGGAGGTTTCCTGTCCCCAAGCGCTCTTCTGCACCGGTATTGACTCTGCGAACTGTTCTGGCCTGGTTAGTTTCTCGATACGGATCAGTCGAGAATCCCTGGACTAGGACAGTTTTCGTTTGATTTCGTCGACTAGATTGGTTTTTTTCACGTTCTTCTCTTCCCCGGTCTTCATGTCTTTCAACCGAACATTCCCCTCTTTGAGCTCGCGCGGTCCAACTATCATCGCCAACAGCGCTTTCACGGAATCCGCATAGTCCAACTGTTTTTTCAGCGGGCGCTGTTTGAGATCGTAATCAGTTCTGATTCCGTGGTTTCGCAGTTCTTGCACCAGCTGAACGCTCTCGCTCCATACTTCGTGGTTGACCATCGCGACAAAGACCTGCGGTCTCTGTTCGATTTTGGGGAACAGATCTTTTCGCTCTAGCGAGAGTATCAGGCGTTCTATGCCTCCCGCAACTCCTGTTGCCGGCATGTCTCGCTTACCGTAGATTCTGCACAGCTTGTCGAATCGTCCGCCCCCAAAGATTGTGCCGATGTCTTCACCAGCGTGGTCGTAGGCTTCGAAAACGGTTCCGTCGTAGTAGCCTATTCCTCTAACAATTCTCAAGTCGACTTTGCACTTGGAGAGTTTGCCCAACGCCTCAACGTTCTCGATAGTTCCCGATAGCTCCTCCAGTCCCATCTTGATCATCCCCTCCTTGGGCAGCCTTTTCTCGAGGTCAGGGAGAACTTTGTCGGGTTCGCCTCCAATGTCGGCGAATCCAAGTATTCTCTTGACCTTGTCCTTGGTCAGACCCGCTCTTGTGAGCTCGCCTTCGCCCTGGTCGGGTCCCAGCTTTCCGAGTCCATCGATGATTCTGAGAATGTGTTCAACGTCAGGTTGTGCCTGGACGCCGATGCTTTTCAGAAATCCCTCAGCGAGTTTTCTATTGCTTATTCTTATCTCGTGCTGTACCAGTCCAACTTTGTCTAGAATGTCAGACCCCAGCGCGATAGGTTCTGGTAGATCGAACCTGTTAGCTATCATCCGTGTCATGCCGATTGTGAGATCGAAGCGAAGCCCTAGATTTCTCCCGGCTTTGTCTTTGAACCAGTAGATTTGTTCTCGAACAGCAGGTCCGGATTTTGCTTCAAGCGTCTCTAGGTTTTCCAGAGGACTGGGTTCCAGTATCTGGAAACCATAGTCCCAGAGAACCTGTCGTATCTTGTCGGAGAGCCATATCCTCCGAGCCATCTCCTCCGGCTCAACGTCCTTCATTCCGCGGGGAAGCGTGAATTGTCCTTCAGACAAGCAATAGTGCCTTCCCGGGTTCGAATCACATGCCCTTGAAATTTCCAGTGTTCAAAGTGTAGTAGACGATGTCTGTCCGCCTGTCAATAACCGCCAGCACAAGGTCTTTGCCCTCCTTGTTCGCCTTCGCTGACAGCCGCGCCAGTTTTTCCAGGGTGGATTCTCCGCCCTCGAAGACTATCGCGACCAGCCTTCTCATCGCCCCCTTCCCGAAACTCTCAAAATCATACCCGGACTCTCCATCCCGAACCAGATATCCCCGGTCCCGGAGATCGCGGTAGACCAAGTATTTCGTCCATATGGTCGCCTTCCCCACGGAGAGCTTGGTCACTAGCTCCTGAAGCGACTTGTCTCGTTTGGTCTTCTCGTCGACAACTCGGATTCTTCTCTTTTCGACAAGGTAGAACGTCTCATACGGGTTCAGAGTAATCTTGTCATTGACCAGTGTGCCGAAGGCTTTCTCTCGAAGGTCCATCAGTTTTTCGGGCTCTCGTAGAAAGACTTGTCCCTTGGACAGGTAGGCCTCTAGCGGCTCGAAGGTCACTACAACATCGTCTGTTTTGGTTTCCAAGGGTTTCAGAGCGAGCCAAACGCGGAGGCGTGGCTATAAAGCCATTCAAATAGAAAGCCCCTGACAAAATAGTCAGGGACTAATGAGCAGCAAGAAAACCCGCGAACTGGAACCCGTCAGATGGCGTGGAGGAGTACTGGAAGCGATCGATCAGACATTACTGCCTGCGCGATTATCATATCTTCAGATGCGAACCGTGGAACAAGTCTGTTCCGCAATCAAGACAATGAAGGTTCGAGGAGCACCGTTGATCGGAGTCGTCGGCGCCTACGGTCTCGCGCTTGCAACAAAGAAAATCAGAACCAAAGATCTGAAAGATGCTCGAACCCAACTCCGCAAATATGCAGACATGTTGATCCAGACCCGGCCCACCGGAGTGAACCTTCGCTGGGCTGTAGAGCGAGTTTTCAAGGCCTCGTCTCGCGCGAACTCCACCTCGAACATAGAAGAAGAGCTTGAGGCCGAGGCGGACGCGATCTTTCAAGGAGAGCTCGAAGCTGCGCACAAGATCGGAAATTACGGCGCGCCCCTTCTCGACGATGATGATACAGTTCTTACTCACTGCAACGCGGGAGCACTCGCCACCGCAGGTTACGGGACCGCCCTGGCCGTGGTGAGAGCAGCTGTCGAGCAAGGTAAGCGCATCAACGTTATCGCCACTGAGACTCGTCCGTTGTTGCAGGGGTCGAGACTGACGGCGTTCGAGCTCGCCCATGATAGGATTCCTGTCAGAATTATCTGCGACAGTGCTACGGCTCAGTTGATAGCGCGGGGTGTAGTCGACAAGATTGTCGTTGGTGCAGACCGAATTCTAAGGACAGGTCATGTGACGAACAAAATCGGGACGCTACCGATTGCCCTATCGGCGAAATTTTACGGCGTTCCTTTCTATGTCGCAGCTCCAGTTTCAACAGTCGATATGGAAACGGACCCCTCGATGGTTGTAATTGAAGAGCGAAACCAGGATGAAGTATTGTACGTCGGTGGGAGGCGCTTTGCTCCCCGGAAAGTTGAGGCTTTGAACCCGGCGTTCGACATTACGCCGCCAGAGCTGGTGACGGGCATCATTACGGATCGTGGAGTGGCGTCCCAGCCCCTCGAGGAGAGCCTCCGGTCCCGATTAGAATGATTGTTTGACGGTTTTTCCGACGGTTTTGTACCTTTTCTACGCTGAAAGATAGTTTATGCTAACATTCCAGGGACTTCCTTCTTGACGACCACAGTGACGACTTCGACGGGAACGTTCCCGGCAGACTCGATTCGAGCCTTCCAGTCGTTTCCTATGGCCACCAGAGCGTAGATACCTGTAACTTCAGCCTTCGCTCTCATCGCGATCTTCATCATCGCCCTCTGGGTTTCACCGCTGTCAATGATGTCGTCAACTATGAGTATGCAATCGCCCCTCTTGATAGCGTCCTTCGAGACGAACAAGCTCTTCATTATAGCCGTCTTGGGCGGAACAAAGATTTCCTCGATGAACTCCCGCACACCTACTTCCCTCGCCTGCTTCGCCACGATTAGTCCGACGCCCAGTCTGTGAGCTAGGAGTGTTGCGAGTGGTATTCCGTCAACGGCCGCCGTCATAATCTTTGTAATTCTCTTGCCAGCGAACATGCTAACAGCGTTCTGGACCGCTCGCTCTAGCAGCATCGTGTCACTGATGATGCTAGTATTGTCAAAGTAGCCTAGATCGTCGAAGTGAATTCTTCCCTGAACTTCTTTTTCTAGACTCATATATTTCTGCAGAGTCTTATTGATTTCCTCGGCGCGGTCGGCTGTGGGAAGCACGTGACCTTTGACATAACGACTCAGTACTGTCTCTGGAAGATGGACCATGCCTGAGAGTTCTCGGTAAGTGTAAGTCTTCTTCGCCAGGTTCAGCAGCTCGATAGTCATGAGTTTGTACTTGAGATCGAGAATGCGCGACGTGTCCTTCATTGCTTGTATCCGCGGTTTAGCCCCGGATACCCTGTATAACACTTTCCTTCTCGCGAGGCCGCGCTATTTTTTTCCGGCGACTCGTCACAACTCCGCGACTGTCCTGGTATCTTCCACTGTATCCTTGAGTCGCGCGCCTGCCAAGTCTTAACAGCGAGAGCTGGATGAATCTCTCACCCTTCCGCAGCTTAACTTGTCTATCTCCAGCATTATAGAGACTCACTGTCAGTTGCCCTCGAAAGCCCGGGTCGACCAGAGCAAGACTCGCAATGACTCCCTCGCGCGCTAAAGAAGAGCGAATGTGGAGTATCCCTAGAATGTTTTCTGAGAGTTCAACGCGTTCAATGCTGGCCGCGAGTGTTTGCTCGCCAGGTTTCAGCATTAGATCCCGATCAATGCTCAGATCCGCGCCTGCAGGGTTCAACCTGGTGACGCGGGGGCGGATTTGGAGCTGTCCAGTTTTTATGGCCGCACTAATTTCTCTATCTGAGAGTGCCAATCGTGCCCGCATCAGCAACGAGTCTTTCAATAAAGGTTCCAACCAGACAGAGAAGATCGAGTCGACGCGCCAAATTCAGTACCAAGAAGACAAAAGCTTCGCCACTCGAACATGACCGATCATTGCCAGAACGCTCGTTAACGGACACAAAGGTCTGGCAGAAAGGAATTCGCCACCTAAAGAAGAGTGACCCAGTGATCGCCAGGATAATCGATAGAGTGGGTCGAGTCAAGTTCGAGCTGGACGATGATCACTACGAAGCACTCGTAGGATCAATAATCTTCCAGCAGCTCGCGGGCTCCGCGGCCCAAGCAATCTTGAACCGGTTCAAACAAATATACGGAGGCAGAATTCCCAAGCCCAGAGAATATCTCGCCACAGATGTCGAAAGACTCCGAGGCAGCGGACTATCGCCCCAGAAAATATCCTACCTCAAGGATCTATCAGAGAGGCTGGAGAATGGTACTCTTGATCTGAAGAGATTGGAGAACGTTTCTGATGAGGAGGCCGTGAGGGAACTGGACAATGTCAGAGGGATTGGTCGGTGGACCGCTGAGATGTTCCTCATGTTCAAGCTGGGTAGAACCGACGTGTTGCCTGTTGACGATCTCGGATTGCAGAAGGCCGCCAAGAGGGCTTACAGACTCCGTAAGCTTCCATCAAGAGACAGATTCCTGCAACTAGGCAGGAACTGGCATCCCTATTCCTCCATTGCGACGCTCTACTTGTGGCGCAGCCAGGAGAAGCCTCGAGCTCCTGCAAAATGGTAAGCGAAAACTAACGGGAGATTTTGTTTAGTGATCCGTCATCCGCGAGGTTCTTCTTTACAAAGACAATATCAGGGTCGTCGTCTTCTCCTTCTCTCACGAACCTGAGAACTCTCCGATCAATCTTCTTGAGGTGCCGCTCTATTGCTTCCCGGATCTTCTCCGCGATGATGCTGCGTTCGTAGTTGATTGTTCGCTGCGGGACTTTGATCTCTCCTTCCCGGCAGAAGTTTACGGCCCAGTAGAAGGCTTCGTATTCCCAGAGATATTCGGGTTTTCCATCCCAGGAATGGTGGTTGCTCATGATATGGCCGATTCCGTGGAGGCCGGTGAAAAAGCTGGGAAACCGATGTGGTGTAGGGATGAAGATTCTCTTACCACCAAGACCGGAGCGACCCCACTGAGCACTCCGGGTTGTGATAGTAGACCCGGATTCCGTTCCGCCTGGCTTCTTCTTCGATGATTCCACGATAATCCATGCTTGAGCAGATTCCGACGGGTCCCTAGCAGGACCAGAGATCCGTTGTTTTCCTCATCTCCTACTGGCGGCCTATCCAGCAAGCGTTCTTGGTCTTATCGTACCAGGAGTTAACGTACTCTCCAGTGCTTATCCGGTTGCAGACAAAGTTCGTGTCGCAATAGTCACAAATCTCCTCGTTTCCGATCACCCATCCCGTGCCGGGGTCCATGTCCGTCTTCAATTCAACCATCTCTTCCGATAATCCTTGTGTCAGCGTGTCAAAGGGATCACTGGTGCACTGATTGCAGCCCTGAGCGCAGGGATAGGGTTCGACTGTGAAGAAGGGTCCGTTTGGCCCATCAACAGTGTCATGATAATCGCAAAACGTGCTACAGGAAAGATCAGTGGAGAGAGAAGCGCTTGTTCCAGGTGGGAGGAATATGTTGTGGGCGCCTTTAGTAGTCAGGTCTGCAACAGTGCCCCCAGATATCCAGTCTGTTAGAGCCTTCTTGATCTGGTCGTTAGATATCTGTGAAGGAGGGTCCTGTTGCACAGTAACGGGAGCAATGAGCTTGCCAATCCCGACATTGTACTGTCTCAGCCCGCCCGAGTAGCTGTTGTCCGATTCCAAGTGCGTTGTTGCGAGTTCCAGCCGCTTGATCCACTGGGACGCCGCAGGTTTAGCGAAGTAGGTTCCCCAGTAGACGTTCTGCCAAGTGTAACCATCCTCCCATAGCGGTCCACCATTGTACTTCACGATCGACGACGGGGCTGTCGGATAGATCCGATGGCCGCAGGGACGAGCGTAGTGCCATACTCCCGAGGGCTGAGTATCGTAGGTTAGTTTGTAGTCGATGACCGGGATCCTTACATGACTCGATGTTCCCCTGACGCCCACATGATGGAAATCGGCCGCGGACCGACTGCACGCGGGACATGTGGAAATGTTTCTGCAGGAATCGCATCGATTCATGATAGTCGACGTGTGGTCTAAGACCCAGTTCTAAGGCTTGCCTGTAGTCATTACCCAGATCTGTGTTACTATCTTGCCAGCTGTCTGGTTCAGACGCTGAGAAATACTCGCCAACTCGACCCGAGGTTCAGTGAAAAAAATGTCGAAGTCTGAATCTACAAGCTTCGTCTTCGCAAACACCAAGGGTGACCTCGGACACGTCATCAGCCAACTGAATCACATAAGCAGCGTAGAATCTGTAACGCCTGTCACCGGACGATTCGACCTAGTAATCAAACTGAAGACCAACGAGCCCACTAAGGCGTTCAATCTAGTCGAGAAGATCCGAGGAATCAACGGGATCACTTCCACCCAGACAGCCATATCCGTCCAAAAAATCTCCAACACCAGCAAGAACCGGGAGGAAAACTCTGAGCCTCCGCTCGCCTTTGCGCTAGTCAAGATCAAAGGTAAGTTCCGGAGCGTTCTGCAGAAGTTGAAGACGTTCCCGAACCTTGTCGAAGCACACGTTACTCCTGGAGAATTCGATGTCGTGGCCAGCTTCCGAGGCTTCAGCCAAGATGAGCTCATGGAAACCTCCGTTGGAAGGCTCAACAGCATCAACGGAATAACGGCCAGCGAGACCCTCATCTCCTGGACCCCCACAAACCAACCATAGACGTCCGTCTTTCGTGGACCCTCCAACCCTTCCTATTTTCTAAACAAGCCCAACCAACACGCTGTTCTGTTCAAAGCATCCAGACTTTCTGAACAGCCGTTAGGTCAACTCGCAGTCGCCTTGGATTGAGCTCTACACATTTCTCGCCAGAGATGCCTCCGGCTCTTACTCGTTGAATATGTGCTCTGGTTCTATTTTCACTAAGATTCTGGCAACGCCAACCGGACGATGCGGGTTCTTTCCGGTTCCCAAATATTTCATGGACAGTTTGTCGCTATGTTCCTCGGCTCCTCTCTTCGTCATCTCCAAGACGCGTCCCTTGATTACCACTTTCTCGTACGGGTTTGCTTGGTTGAAGATGCTCAAAGCCACCTTGTGATTTTGACGCAGATACTTCGCTTTGGTCCGGCCTTCAGCAGTGTTAACTAGAATCAAATCGCCTTCACGATCAACCCAGACAGGCGTAACGTGAGGCGAACCGTCAGCCATTACAAAGGCCAAGTTCCCGAAATTCTTGCCATCGACCAGTTTGACTGCCTTCGCAGAGAGTTTCTTGCCTGGCATAAACGATCCTGAGTCCTAGATTGCCAGTAATTAAGCCATCATAGGCGGATCCATTCTTATCTGACTGATCCAATATTCAATTGAGGTCACAATAAGACTTCAGTGATGCTCCGCAATTATTGCTGGTCCTTATGGACTACTAGAGATTGTGACATTCGTGAGGAACACTGGGTTAATTGGTTGACTCTGGGAATTGACCGCAACATTTCCTATGGCGAGCGCCACGTCCATCCCGCCAATCACTTTCCCGAACACGGTATAATTTCCGTCGAGAGAGGGATTGTTGGCTAAGTTGATGTAAAACTGGGAACTCCCACTGTTCAGGTCCGAGGAGCGGGCCATGCCCAGATACCCAGCGTTGTTATGCAGGGAACTAACGATCTCAAGAGGAACTGTTTGTGACGATCCGCCCTGTCCCCAAGTGGAGTTGTTGTAGCCATTTCTTGAGTTTGGATCTCCCGTCTGGATCACGAAGCCCTTTACGATCCTGTGCCAGACGAGGTTATTGTAGAAGCCTGATTTTGCGAGATTCACGAAGTTGGTAACGGTCTTAGGAGTTAGGCTCTGATATAGCTCAACTTCAATCTGTCCCTGGGGTGTGTTGAGCTTAGCGTACACTATGGGCGGGGGCTGTGCAGAAGCATAAACATACAAACCTAACGCTACAGTGACGATAAGGACAAGTGTCCCAAGAAGATAGATTCTTCCTCGTCTTTCCCGTCTACGCGTCTTTTGAATGGCCCGGCTCTTCTGAACAGAAGGCATGCGAACTCGTCAACCATGCTCTGTCCAATCTTCGCCTGTTGAAATACGATTCGGTCTCTGGCTAAAAGCGATTTTTTGAAGAGTTTCTTCGCAGCTGATGTGGAAAGCCGATCGAACTCTGGAAATGGAGTTCGCGGGCCCGGTGGGATTCGAACCCACGATTTTGGGCTCCGAAGGCCCACGTCTTGGTCCTGGCTCGACTACGGGCCCAGGATTCCCTCCAATTTAAGAGAGCCTATTATTCCCTTGGGCTCATGCTACAAGTTATCCTAGGAGCACAAGCAAATGCGACCTGTCTAAGAGGGAATAGCCTCTAACCATACCGGCCGTTTCAGACTAGTCAGCAGCCTTGTCAGAAACCTCATAGCCATAGATCTCTTCTCGGGCCCTCTCTCGGAGGTCCGTCTCCAAAGGGCTGGAATGGCTAGTAGTGCGATAATGACCTCCAGCATGGTTTGGGCAAATTGCTGTGGGAAGCCTGCTATGTGGGTGACACCGATGCTCGCCGCGCTGAACGATGCGAGTGTCAACGTTTCGGTCAGCTTGCTTCCCGTAGACCCTGGTCCAATATCGTAACAGGATGAAATGCAAGTGGCGAGCCTTGTTGGGTCGCTGAAGACTGCCTGTCCGTTCCTTATCACTTGAACATTCCGTACTCCAGAAGAGTGGAGGCTGAGGGGGTTCCTGAACACTATGGTGTTTGTTCCCGGCACGACTAGTTTGGTAATGTCTATTTGGATTCCGTTGATCCAGACTTGGGTGTAGAGGGCGTATTTTCCTGTGACCCCAGCTGGGCAGCTCCCGGGTACTGTCGTGCAAGGGATGTATGCCGCGAACTGGCCGTTCACGTCGATCTCAAGCTCACTAGTACCATTCAAAACGTCATCCGCGTCATAAGCGTCGAACTGCAACACCACCTTGAGGCTGGAACTGACAACCCTAACCGTAATCACCGCTGTAGAGTGGGAGAGGGCCCCGCTTGACCCCGTCACTGTCACCGTGTAGTTGCCGACAACTGTGCTGCCGACTGTGAGGCCTGAAGTGCCTGAACCGATGATGCTAGTTGGATTCAGTGATGCCGTCAGTCCAGCAGAAGGTGTAGGTGACAGAGTCACGGTGCCGGCAAAACCATTCAAAGCGGAAATCGTGATCGTCGTCGTACACGATGAGCCAGCAGTGCAGCTCAAGTTGAGCGGGCTGGATGGTGCAAGAGCGAAATCCTGGACCGTCAAAGAAACCACTACTGAGTGCGTCAACGAACCGCTCGTCCCCGTCACTGTGACAGTGTAGGTTCCAGCTTGGACGCTGGCAGAAGCGACGATTGTCAGAGTGGAAGTGGTTGATGAGGTGATGCCGGAGGGGTTTAGGGTCGTTGTTATACTCGCTGAACTGGCGCTGGCGGTCACCGAAACAGTGCCTGTGAACCCGTCGCTGGCGGTTACCTTTATCGTGGATGTGCCGTTTCCCCCCGCGGCAAAGCTCAGTGAGGAGGGGGTCGCGGTGAGGCTAAAATCAGGCGCTGTCACAGTTACCATCACAACAGATGAATGTGACAGAGAGCCGCTGACACCCGTGATCGTCACACTGTAACTTCCAGCAGGTACTGACGACGCGACGTTGATGGTTGCAGTTGAAGACCCTGACCCTAGCACGCTGGACGGATTGAATAAAGTCGTGAGCCCGTTTGGCCCCGTCGCCGATAACGTGACGGTTCCAGCAAAGCCGTTCAGGCCAGTGATGGTGATTGTGGACTGGCCCGAGCTGGCCTGAGGCACAGTAAGACTTGTCGGGTTGGCGACGATGGTGAAGTCGGGCGGCGGGGAGACGTTGACGGTTATTGTTGTTGAGTGAGACAGAGTACCGCTAGAGCCCGTCACAGTAGCAGTGTAGGATCCCGATGCGACTGTACTAGGCACATTGATTGTTAATGTCGAAGCGCCTGACATGCTAACGCTAGTTGGGTTGAACGTGAAGGAGAAGCCCGCTGGACTTGTAGCTGATAGACCTATCGTACCGGTGAAACCGTTGACGGCTGTTACGTTCACAGTGGACGTGCCTGAACTACCGGTCTGAATGCTGACCGGCGAGGTGGCACTAATGCCAAAGTCGGGCTGCGGAGAAACATTCACCGTTACTGTAGTAGAGTGGGAAAGCGAACCGCTGGTACCCGTCACCGTAACGGTATAGGTGCCTTGGGCTACCGTGCTGGCCGCGTTGAGAGTTAGAGCTGAACCGCCTGAACTTGTGATCGACGTCGGGTTGAAGGTGGAGCTGAACCCTGTTGGGCCTGTGGCCGACAGAGCGATTGTGCCCGCGAACCCGTTCAGCGCGGTCACTGTGATCGTGGAACTGGCAGAGCTACCCGATTGAACACTAACAGGCGAAGTGGCTGTGATAGTGAAGTCAGCGGGCGGAGTGACATTTACATTGATTGATGAAGAATGAGTCAGTGAGCCACTCGAACCCGTAACAATTACGGTGTAGGCTCCGCTTGCTACTGTGCTGCCGACGCTGATGGTGAGGACGGAGCTTCCGGAGCCCCCTGTAATTGGGTTGATGCTGAAGGTCAGAGTGAAGCCAGCCATGGTGTTGTTGCTCAGGGACACATTACCTCCAAAACCATTCAGCGCGGCGACGGAGATACTTGAGGCCCCGGAACTGCCTTGGACAATCGCTAAACTGGTTGGGCTGGAACTGATGCTGAAGTCAGCAACTCCCGTTACCGTCACACTAATGCTCACGGAATGGGATTGCGAACCGCTCGTTCCCGTCACTATCACAATAAAGTTCCCTGCAGTGACAGTCGATGCGACAGCTATGGTGGTGACCGATGTGCCTGACCCGGTAATGCTCTGTGGGCTGAGACTGATCGCGAAACCGGTTGGGCCCGTCGCTGACAGGGTGACGACGTTGTTGAAGCCGTTGATGGCGGATACCGTGAGAGTCGAGGTGCCGGAACCTCCAGCCGGGACCGTCAGGGTGTTCGGGTTTGCGGAGAGTCCAAAGTCGCTCAGCCTGACAATGACAGTAGCGGTGACAATATGGGACAATGATCCGCTGGAGCCCCTGACGGTAATGGTGTAGTTCCCTACCGCGACATAACTCGCCACCTTAATGGTCAGTGTCGAGTTTCCTGAGACTGTTATACTGGTCGGGTTGAAGGAGGTTTTGAAGCCGCTGGGTTTTGTAGCCGACAACGACACAGTTCCAGTGAAACCATTCAGGCCGGCGACGGTGACAGATGTTGTACCGGAAGCTCCGGGTCTGACATTCACTGGGGAGACAATACTGATTGCGAAATCTGGTAAGATAACAACGTTGACAGACACTTGGACAGAATGCGACAGAGAGCCGCTGGCCCCGGTGATGTTCATGCTGTAACTTCCAGTCGGCGTTGATGAAGCGACATTGATCGTTGCAGTTGAAGATCCAGACCCCGGTACACTAGCCGGGGAGAAGGTGTCGGTGAGCCCGTTCGGCACTGTCGCTGATAACGTGACGGTTCCAGTAAAACCGTTCTGGCCAGTGATGGTGATGGTAGACTGTCCTGAGCTTCCTTGAGCTATGGACAAGCTAGTCGGGTTCGCTGAGATGGTAAAGTCCGGTGGCGGTGACACATTGACTGTCACAGTTGTTGAATGAGACAGGGCACCACTGGACCCTGTCACGGTAACAGTATAGGCTCCTGAGGATCCGTTGCATGAAAGTTTGGATGTCCCAGAACCTCCTAGGGTCACACTGGTTGGTGACAGAGAGCAGGTGAGGCCCAACGTTGGAGACACCGAGTTGACGAGCGTTACTGTCCCGGTGAAACCCCCGAGACCGGCAACGTTGATGGTGGTTGAACTCGACACTCCGGGACCCATTGACAAGGAGGAAGGAAAGGCAGAGATTGAGAAGTCCGGAGAACTCTGCTGCGAATACCTCCATGCTGTCAGTGGGTGGAGTTCCCAGCCTGAAAAGCTGTGTCCCGACTCTGTGGTGTGGAATGGATCCCAGAAGACAAAACCTTGCATATCGATCTGGATTGTCGTGCTGTTCTGGGGGTTGGGCGGGGCTATTCCTGCTGACTTCCAGGCCTGGTCTATCTCGAAATGTATCCTGTGCATGTAGCAAGCAGGACAGCTTGTGGAGCTGACGTATCCCTGGCTGGCCACGTTGGCGTAGGTATCGCAGAATACACCATTCGGGTATGTTCCGCAATCATCCGTGTTGTGGGTCAGATAGGTTAGGGTTACATTGTGAACCTCCACAAAAGTAGCGTTCGGAGGAGAGCCATACGTGCACGGGGGATTGGTTGACCTCTTGTCCGGGATGCCTGGCTTAAAGCCCCCACCCGCGAATGTGGCACCACCAAGGCTGCTCATCTGGCTACCGATGACGCCTTCAATAGTGGTAAGTACAGGAACGCAAGGCACGTTGGGGTTCCAGGATACCGGGCTCGTGCCGGACACATAGGGGCTGTCCCTCTGCGCTAGATAAAACGTGGACAAGACCAATAGCGCGAATAGTGACAGCGACAGCAAAACGAACCTTTTGGAGGAATTTTGCCGGAAGATTGGGTTCGGAAATGACGGAGTGATTAACAACTACGCTCCTGGGAGCGTACATCCGACGTGCGAACTAAGCCCACGTATGTGAGCCGACCCCCGATGCAGATTTAACCGTTGCTTTCCTCCTCAGTCTCAATCTATATCCAATTCTTCCCGGGGGTTGAATTGGACTGCTAAAACCGGAAAGTGGTGGACTTACCCCGAAGAAATCTGTCCGTTGCCGCGACATTCTTAAGAGCCGAAGAGAACATTCTTTCTTCCCCCATGTCAGACGTCAAACAAGAGCGGGTTTGAAGTTCTCGTGGCAGCTAGCGCGACTGTCTTCTACATCATCTTAGTGGAGAATAAGTGAGGCTCGGGCCGGGTGAACAAGAGAGTCATCCTCACTGTGTGCTTCGTGGCCCTGGTTGCTCTCGCAGGGCTGCTGGAGGCTAATTCACTGCTTGCCAAAAATCAAAAAGTAGTAGTCACAGCACCGCCCGGTTTCCAGCAAGGCGTCCTGGTTAACAATGACACCAGAACATTCCCAGTAGACACAGAGTGGAACTGGAGACTAGTCGCCGACAAGAACGTCACGATAAGACTGTTCTTCAAAGGAGGAGTTGGAATAAGTTGCTGGTTCATCTACAATCCAGAGAACAGCCCCCCGCAAACTTACTTCAACCACATCATTATCAACCAGACCGACCCGGTCGGCGTCTGGTTAGGTACGATCCGGACCAGCGGGGCCTACCAGCTCGAACTGGGAAACCTTGGTGACGAGAATAACGTAGCGACAGTCCAGGTGTATGCCGAAGCGGTCTGAAGCCAGACGATTCAGACACGCCGTCGATTTCGGAATCGTCAGGCCCTTCTGATGCTTCCACCGAGACCACGTTCGTTATCTTCAGCGACCAATTCATTGAGAAACCCGAATCAAAATGGAGTAGCGCTCCCGGGAAACAAAACTGTCAAGCTCAACTTTCCTCAAGGGTCTATTCAGGCTAGATGAAAGTCTCGGCAGTTGCGTATTAGAAGAGAAGAAGATTTTTCGAAGTCATCATTCTCGAGAACGATGACTGGACCTGGCATCCATGGTCTCTCAAGTGATACTGGAACACTTAGACCATTCGTCGTTCGAAGAGTCGGAAGAGGTTCTTCTGATCATCAGAGACTGCCAAAGGTCCACGGCCGGGATAAATTCGAGCCGGGGTATCATTCGCCGAGAGAGGAAATCAACCGAGATCACGAAACCTTGAATAAGAAAACTACCGCCCGAACATTCCTCTCAGTCTAACGAGAATTATCTTAGGCCAAGCAATTCTGCGTAGCCGGACTACGGGCCCTGGAATCGTGTTGCTGCGGATGCTATATTGTCCGGGGCAAGCAGAGCGTGAGTTCTAGTCAGCGCTTCTTTTTCTTGTAGCCGAAGCCCTGGGAAGAATAATTTGGGTATACTACATCCATCAGGGGAAGTCTTTCTTGGGAGAGGGGAGGAAAGGGTGGAACTCCCTTGATCTTGTCATCATCTGTGCGACCGGTTCTTGGTTGCTTCTCAACCGGGACAATTTCGAGCATACCAGGCTGGCTGAGGACTCTGTAGTCGTTCAATCCTCTCTGGTGAAGAAACTTGTGTAGGAGCATTTTGACGTCTCTGGCTTTCTCATCCTCGATTTCGATACGACTTCCATGAACTTCAATCTCGCCTTCAACTCTCGTCCGCAGAAACTCTATCGCCGGGCCCGCCTCTTCACTCAGCCCCCTTAGCTCAACAGTTGCCAACTAACTCTCCGACCACATCCCTGCAAATGGGCATGATAGATTTTAGCATATCCCAAAGCTGAGGCATGCACGAACGTACTCTCTAGTTCGACTATGGATCAGTCGGCAAACTTGTAGTGTCGATATCCCTGAGGTGTCACATCGATCAGTACGAACTCGTTTTCAGGCTCTACCACAAACTTTCTCCCATCCGAGAATCGATTTCCCTCATGAACAACTTCGTAGTCAGCCAGTGACACTGGTCTCCGGTGTTGAAGTTTCTCGGCGTGGCCAAACTTCTTTGCTATAGCAGCCCAATCCTCCTGAACGGTCCAGCTTGATGCCTTAGCCTTACACCCGCTGCCGTAGTTTCCGGAGCCTCCTCTTCCACCGGCGAGGTCCACGCCCTTTCGGGCTTTCGTTTCTAGAAGCATTGAGAGACAGCTCTTCTCCGAAGCAGAATAACTATTCCCGCTTTCCCTCGCATGCGTGATCCCATCAGCCACCTTCTCTCTGTATTCCGTTTGGAATTGCGTTATTTCCATGAATCGTTTCATGTAGTCAGCCTCGGATTTCTCAAACTCCTCTCTCTTTCTGAAATCGCCGGCCCTAGGCTCATCGCCGATCTCATGCTGGACTTCTTTCCAACGGGGGAGTCCACGCCAGAAATGCCTCAACAAGTACGCGAACCCCTTCTCAGCCATTTTCGGATATGGCACGTGAAAAGAGATGAGTCCGATCTGGTCTATCCACGCTTCTCTTGGACCAGCTTTGACCAGACCTGAAGCGACGGCTTGCTCTGCCCAGTTGTCCACAGCCCCCTCCATAGCCTTCAGGTAACATCTCTCAGAATGCTTACCGTGGACAACGGCTGTTGTCGAAAACAGAGGTCTCCAAAAATCATCTTCATCTTCCATATACGTTCCAATAATCTGGTCGAACCCTAGTAGCCGCGGCTTGTCTTTGACGAGAAGCGCTACCGCCCCCGCTCCCTGGGTTGGTTCCCCTGGACTCCCAAGCGGGTACCGGGCAATGTCCGTAGCGCAGACGATGCTGTACTTGCCATTGCTTCGGCCTGCCCAGGCCCAGTCGAGTGAACTTTCCAGCGCGTCAGCAATGCTTACGCAGGCGAACTTGTACTCGACGCCTGAGGCTTTCTTGAGGGCCCCTTTACCATATTTCTGTTCTAGCATTCCGTGAACATACGCCGCTACAGGCTTAGACTCGTCAACCCCAGTCTCAGTGGCAATGTCTATCCGGGCCACGTTCGCCGGTAGGATATCGTTCCTCTCCATCAACTCAAAGATAGCATTCGCTGCTAAGACCGCACTGTCCTGGTAGGTGTCTGGAATCGACATTTTCGCAATACCGATTCCAAGCAAGTACTTCCGCGCGTCGGACTTTCTAGCTTCAGAGAACTCTGTGGACTTGTCGGGATGATCTTCGTTAGCTATCTCTAGATACGTCCTGGGAACATAGACTGCAATATCGTCAATACCCACCGCATTCTTCATGCAGGACTCACCAAAAGTGAGGAGCAGCTAGAACAGCGCGTTTTGACCCCACAGAATCCTAATACTGGTTGCGAGAAGATAAGGGGGGCTGTTCGAGGTAAGGGGAGCTTACGGTTACATTTCATTCTCAGTTCCCTCCGCAAGTTCCATTCCACGCTCATATCGATCCGGTCAGCCTTCAAGGTGCGCTATCGGTTACTGTATCGTATACGATACAGTTTATATCTCAGTCTTTCTTGGCTAACCGAGCGAGTCAAATTGACTGGAATCATCGAAGTGTCGGGTCTGGTGAAGACATACGGGAACGGGACCAAGGCCGTAAAGGGGATTTCGTTCAGTGTCAACGAAGGAGAATTCTTCGGATTCTTGGGCCCCAACGGAGCCGGAAAAAGCACCACCATCAAGATACTCACGACAATTCTTCAGAAGACGGCTGGTTCTGCTTCAGTAGCGGGCTTCAACATAGACTCTGACGCCCCGAAGATAAGAAAGATCATAGGGGTTCAGAATCAGGACATTGCTGTCGATGAGGACCTCACGGGACGCGAGAACCTGATCCTTCAGGGGCAATTGCAACAGATGCACGGGTCGGCATTGAAAGAAAGAGTCGAAGAGCTTCTCAAGATCGTTGATCTAGTAGACGCTGCCGATAAGAGGGCTGGGTTTTATTCAGGCGGAATGAAGAAGAGACTTGACCTCGCATCGACCCTGGTCCACAACCCCAAAGTTCTATTTCTAGATGAGCCTACTACGGGATTAGACCCTCAATCACGGGCCACGATCTGGGCTTATCTCAAACGACTGAACGAGCAAGGAATCACCATATTCATCACCACGCAATACCTTGAGGAGGTAGACAGACTATGCCGTCGGCTCGCCATTGTAGACCTTGGCGAGATTGTTGTTCAAGGATCTCCTGCCGAATTGAAGCAAGAGAATGGTGCGGATGCAATAACTTTAGGTTTCGAGAATACAACTATGAATGGAGGCGAGACGCGAGTCAAGGCCCGACAGGTCCTTGAGAAAAGGTTCGATGGAGTATCCAACATAGTTGACTCTGACATAGGCTTGACTGTCTATGCAAAGAATGGAGGCTTCATGGTTCCCGATATTGTAAGGGCCTTCGACGAAGCTCAAATTCGCCTTTCATCCATAGGAGTTTCCTCCCCAACACTGGATGATGTTTTCCTCAAACATACTGGCAAGAGGATCAGAGTTGAAGAGGTTAGTAGCGCCAATTCTCGAGGAATGTTTGGTCGCAGGAGACGATAGAAATGTCCTTCTTCTCAGACTCATTTCACTTGTTCATTCGTTCAATGAAGAAGCTCGTACGCAATCCAATACTGGTCTTCTTCTCCCTTTTCCAACCCATAATCTTCCTCGTATTGTTCACACAGCTCTTTAGCAAGTTCGGTCAACTTCTAGGCCCGGGAATCAGTTACACCGTTTTCGCAACTGCTGGAATCGTTCTGCAGAACGCGTTCTCCAGCGCGTTCCAATCTGGCACGGCTATCGTCGACGACATAAAGTCTGGATTCCTCGCCAAGATGCTTTCCACGCCTGTGAGCCGGTCAGCCATTCTCATGGGAAGAATTCTTAGCGATGTGTTCAGGGTCGTCGTTCAATCAGTAATCATACTCGGCTTAGCTTACCTTCTCGGCGTATATCCCGTAACCGGTATCCTAGGATATCTGCTCATCATTTTCACTGTCGCCTTCTTCGGCCTCGCTTGGTCTGGAATCTCGCTTGCTCTGGGGCTTAAGACCAAGAGCGCCGAGACAGTGTTCGGGATAGCGGGATTCCTAACATTCCCTCTCCTGTTCATGAGCACAGCTCTGGTCGGACAAATGGCCATGCCTGAGTGGATGAAGATTGTGTCAAGTTACAACCCCATAAGTTTCGCTGTGAATGCGATTCGCGCTCTAATTATGGGGACAACGCAAGCTCCAAATGGGTACGACTGGAGTGTAATTCTACAAGCCTACGGAGTTATCGCGCTCATAGGACTGCTAACTTTGGGAGCGACACTGTACCTGTTCAGAAAAGTAGTCAGCTAAAAGTAATCCTGAGACTGCCGCATGGGCGTGACTATGATGCACTGGATCCATCACACAATTAGTGTTTCTGATTTTTCAGAGGATTTATTCTTTCCTTGTTTTATGACGGTTCTATGCTAGCGCGTGCGATTGGATTAGGTCGCGGAACTTGTTGTTCTTCACCAGCTCGTCAGCAAGACTGTCATTCTCTTTGCCTTCCCGGTCCCAGACAAGGAATCTTGACTCTCCGCCTCGGGACAGTTTCGCCATGAAGTAGGGCACGTAGAATAGGTTCCCTTCGAGAAACTCGAATTTGTCCATGTCTATCTTTGACGGCAGTTTCAAGCCTTCAGCAAACATCTTCCACCGAGACTCACGAGTCTTCCTCAGAGAATCTATGTTTTCCTTCACATCTTGTTTCGCATTATCTGTCTTCAACAGAGAATTGTATTGTTGCGACAGGTCTTCCAGTTGCTTGTCGTACCCTGAGAGCATTTGTTTGAGCTCGTCAAGCCTCTCACTTACAAGGACCGTGGAATCGACGCCTTGGACCACAGAGTTGGACTCTGACTCCATATCGGCTAGCTGGGGTGCCAGACTTGCCATTTCCGGATAGAAGCCGAAATTGACCTCCCGGAGAGCCATTACTACCGACCGTCCCTGGCCCAAGATGGTTTGTTTTGAGAGGAATCCTTTCACCGTGGAGTACTGGTATGTGAAATCCAGGTAGGGCAGGTAGAATGTTTTGGCAAAGAGTACTCTTTCTTCTGAACCGCCCAGAATCCCTTTTTTTATCCGCTTCTTCTCTGCATCTCGCTGGAAGACATCGTCCGGAACCAATGATGGTAGCGCTCTCACAACAGTATGTTCCGGCGCGGCCCCTTCTCTCATCCTCTTGATCTCCGAAGGTTCCAAGGGTCCCCTATGATAGCTCATAAGCCATCTAGGCGCCAGAATCCCTGATTCTCCCTGGTCGAAGACCTGGTAGTAGAACTGGCGAGTCTTTAGTCCGGAGATTACCTGGAATGCGTCTGCTCCTAGTGAGAGTCCTGTTCGGACCCGTTCGATGTCTTGTCGAGTCGATAAGTTTCCGATGAATCGAAAGTTAGCGTTCGAGATTACTTTGTAATCAACGTCAACAGGGTTCTGGGTCGCCATTACAATGCCCAGACCGAAGGCTCTCGAGACATGGATGAGGTGCATCAGAATCTTCTTCGACGGAGGCTCCCTAACAGGTGGACAGTAACCGTGAATTTCGTCGAAGTACAATAGATACTGTAACGTCTGCGTTCCCTCCTGCCGCGTCAACCAGTAGAAGAGCTCTTGGAGCAAGTACTCTACAAAGACTTGTTTTCCTTCCTCGCTAGGAATTGTCCTTAGGTCTACTACGCAGATTGGAGTCTTGCCTTGCGACTTGTGAAGCCACCTGTCAAAGTCTGGAGGGTCTCCAACAAACCATGCTCTTGCCGCAGCGTCTGCAACCAAGACGTTTAGACGTCTGCTCAGTTCGGTTCTCTCCCGTTTACCAATCGCCTCATCTAGCGAGAGCATTCCCAGTTTCTCAAACGGAGGTAGTGTTACCAGTTCGATAAGCTTCTCTAAGGTGAGCTCGTGATCCTTGGTCCACTCCTCTTCTAGAATTTTCGAGATTAGCGAACGTTGGACCTTCCCGTCCTCAGAATAGCCTGCCAGACGTAACAGGTTAGAGGCCTTCAAGTCGAGCAGATCTAGAGCAAGAGACGGATCTGAAGCCATTTTCTTGGCGAAATCCTTTGGCGGCGACAGTCTCGGAGACATCGAGACGGGTAGACCAGCGTTCGACCTTGGAGAATGTCGGTTCCATTGAAGACTACCGGCTGGTCAATTCCATTGATATTTGTTGAATGGTATGTCAAGTTCCATATCTCGAAGAAATCAGCCAGAGCGTACTGAGTCGTGGTGTCGGGTGATTCGATGTGTAATATTCCGGAAGTATCGTGGGTATGAATCGGCTCTTAACAACTGCCTCCGGACGCAAATCCATTTACAACTGTGGCACCCTGTATTCCGATACCTGCGGGAACAGTCACGTCGAAACTGTTGATCCAGATTCGCAACCATGGATGAATGTGGAAGGCGTTTCCTTCTGTTCCTAGACATTGAAAGGGCCAGTTTATGTTTCCGGTGCTTCTTGTGAAGAAGTAGATTCCGCCCACAATTATCGCGATCAAAACCACGACCAGAGTTATGGTTACAATTGTCCTTCTCTGGCGCTGCTTCCGGACTTTTTCTAGAACTCTCTTTTTGCGAGGCTGCGCCAAGTTCAAATTCCCGTATACATTGAGTGAGAATCTTCCTGGCTGGAAAAGCTTACCGCGAGTGGGTGACCCAATACTCTTATTCTATGGCCTTCTCATAACCGTCTTCAGATGAAGGCCATCAGCGTCCAAAGGGCTGTAAACAGTATTGTTTGGATATCATGCGGGACTATCGTTATTGGAGCACGAGCAGTGCTCTCCCACAGCATCAGTACTCTTGCATGGGAGATCATAGGTGGAGGGATGATAGTCTTCGGGACAGCTAGACTACTCTGGGCCATCATCAAGCCGCGACGCTCAGATCCCGTGCTCTCTTGAAAAGCTACGTCTAAGCCTTGATCAGTGAATAGGTGGGAGGTAGGACAATTCTTTCTTTCCTCTACCGAACGTTTGAGCGCCAAATGGGCGACCGACTAGCAATGTCTTGAGTTGAAAATTTTCTCGTTTGCGCTGCAGGTGCGGTTGAAGGTGGGGTGGGCTGTCCTGGATTTAGTCGAGTTTTAGTACCATGTAGATCTCGTTGATGTATCCTTCCTGCAACCATCCCGGGAGCTTGCCACACTCAACAAAGCCGGCTCTTTGGTACAGCTTCTTCGCTGGGGTGTTTCCCTCGAAAACTGTGAGCATCACTCTTGCTAAGTTGAGTCTCTTCGCCAGGGTCTTCATCCCATCCATGAGCAAGGTCCCGGCTCCGAGTCCTTGATACTCGGCCCTCACATACATTCCAAGAACCATCAAATGCTGCGTTACTTCCCATTCAGTTTTGAAGAGATCTAGTATCCCTACCGGCTCGCCTGTAGACTCGTCCTCGCAGACTATTGGGAACACACTTCGTCTGTCAACCCATTCTTGGTATGTCCCCGGAGTCCATGGGACTGAGCCTTCAAAGACCCCGCCAGCTATTCCTCGAATCACGTTTAGATGTGTCGCGGCTTTGTCGAGGAGGGATCGGTCTTCTCTGCGATATCCTCGCACTCTTAGTTTTGGACTCTTCGTCTTTTCAACATCTACAGCTGCGTATAGTCCCGGTTTCGCGTAGCTTCTTCGGATCGGGAAACGATAATGATCATCTAGTTCCTTGTAGAGAAATTGAAGGTCGAATCTCTTGCCGTCTAGCGATACCGCTCCCGGGACTGAGGCGCCTATCTTGTATCCTATTGCCTTCAGAGCTTGAAGGCGCTTGCGATCATATCCGAAAACACGGGTCCGGACAACGAGCTTCTCTTCAGCTACAGCAGTATCCTCGATTCTTCCGATGGCTTCCTTGAGACCTGTTAACGAGTCAGTGACAAGCGTGAAACCAGCCAGCGGCACTAGTTTGTCTCTTCCAGAGCGGTAAGTGAACAAGCCATCCACTGCTCTTCCCCTGTAGACGAGGAAGCTGCTACCAGCTGGGAAGTATTCTTTGAAGAGACTCTCACTGACGGGTAGAACATGTCCTACCTGCAGACTTCTCTCATTCAGATACTCCCGTCCAACATTGATGTCCTGGTCGAGAGGAGTAATCCGCAATTCTCTCTCTTGTTCGAGAGAAATCACTGTTTAAGATTATTCAAAAACAGCGATCAAATTGTCCTTTGGCGTTCTGCCTTCTCGTATCCTGGACCCTATTGTGGTTTGAAAGATATGATGTCTGTAAGAGCGCCAGTGCGCTCTGTTGCTTCTTTCAGTACCGGTTCAACCTTCATCCCGAAAGTAGCCTTCTCTGCATTGTCTACATCCAGTCGATGAACAATTCCTCCCTTCACTCCCTCGAACTTGATGAGAGCGATGGTCACAGGTTCGTCTATCGCTTCTCCAGTTCTGTTTCGATTAACAGTTGTAAAGCTGTAAATGTAACCTTGCCTGTCGAGGGGCGCGTTTTCTTTCATTTCGATGAAACAATTCGGACAGAACATTCTTGCTGGGACGTAAGTATTCTTGCACTTGCCGCATTTTGATACTAGGAAGCGGCCGTTCTCTTTCAGCTCACGTCTAAACTCCTCTCCTGCCACTCCCGCTGTGTAGTGAAACTCTAACGGTATGCTATCTGTCCAGTGACGTGCTTGTGAGGACTGGGCCAGTTTCTCTAGAATCGGCATTTTCTAAGTCTCCACTGGCTTGAAGTATCGTATGTCAGTGATGGCTCCCTGCCTCTCCCCGGCAGGTTTCCAGACAGCCTGGACTCTCATTCCAATATTGATCATTGACGGTTCTACTTCACCTAGGTTGTGAAGTATTCCCATTCCTGGACTTGCCCCCTCAAGGTCTACGACGGCAACGAATATGGGCGTCTTGAGTCGCCTGGCGTCTGTGCCAACGTATGAGATGGAAAAGGTGTTCACGGTTCCAGTGTCTTTTATCTGGACCCATTCGTCAGTGGGTCGGTAGCACTGTTCGCAGTACATTCTCGGCGGGACCAAGATTCTCTTGCAATTGTTACACTTCCTCGCGATGATCTTCCCGTCTTTCAATTCATCTAGGAACCGGCTGATCGCTACGCCAGCGGCCCAGCTGTACTTGGGTTCGAACTTGTAGACAATGTGGAGGTACTTGGCCGCTTTCACTTCCTCCGGCGTAATCTCGTGGCCCGGATAGCTTGTTATTTTCTGGGACATTCTACTCTCTCCTCTAGGACCTCATCACCGCGACTGTGCCCACCTGCATCAAATCACCCCATGCCTGGGCCAATCCAACCCTCGCGTCTTTCTTCACCTGTCTCTTACCAGCCTCCCCTCGTAACTGCCAGAAAATCTCACAAATCTTCATCATCCCAGCCGCCGCTATCGGATTTCCAACACCCAACAGTCCGCCCGATGGGCAGACGGGAAGATCTCCGTCCCGTTGGGTCACGCCGTCAACAGTCATTTTGGGCGCCTCTCCCTTGCCGGCGAGCTGCAGTCCTTCTAAGTGGTGTAGTTCCTTGTAGTCGAAGGGATCGTAGGGTTCTGCAACGTGAATCTCTTTTCGCGGATTCTTGATACCTGCCATCTTGTAGGCCATCTTGGCCGCCTTCTCAACATACTCGGGATACGCCAAGTCCCTGTTCGTCCAGTGTGTGGTATCAATACTCCAGCCTACGCCGTCCAGCCAGACGGGCTGGTCTGTCAGTTTCTTCGCGACCTTCTCAGAAGCTAATACAACCGCCGCCGCGCCATCACTTGGAGGACTAACATCCAGTCGTTTCACCGGCGAACAGATGGGCTCCGAGTTCATCACATCCTCTACGGTAATCTTGGCACCCAGTTGAGCGCTGGGATGGTCGATAGCGTTCCCCTTGTTCTTCACCGCGACCTCAGCGATCTCCTCTTCTTTAATCCCGTACTTGTGCATGTACCGCCGCATCTCTAGGGAGAAAATCCAGAGAAGTGTTGTTCCGAGTGGCCGTTCCAGAATCGGGTCGAAGATGCTCCAGAAAGCATATTGTGGGTGCGGTTGCAATGGCGACATTTTCTCCTCAGCAACGGCGAGACACGTGTCGTACATTCCTGAGGCCACATTCCACCAGCCCCCGATAGGGGTGAACACGCCCGTCCCGCCTCCAACATAGACTCGTTCGTGGGGCTTGCCGATCGCGCCCATTCCGTCGAGGTAGTGTTCTCCTTTCATATGGACCCCGTCAAATGCGTCGGGAGCAGATCCGGAAACAACCGATTGAATATCTTTCAGCGTCAATCCGGCAGAGTCCAAAGCCATCTTTGTAGCTTCGAACGATAATTCCTTGGGACTTTCCAGCATTCGCCGCCGGAACAGAGTAATGCCAGCACCAACGATTGCAACCCGTCTCTTCATCGTCGAACGCCTCCTAGTTCCCTAATACCGCGACCGCACCGGTGGCTGTGGGTATTCCTCTCCAGCTCTGAACCAACGCCTTCTTTGCTCTAGGAATCTGTAATTGGCCTGCTTGACCCCGCAACTGCATGACCGCCTCCAATACTCTGTGCAAACCTGTCGCCTCGAGCAAATGACCAACGCCAAGCGAACCACCGGACGCATTGACAGGTAATCGGCCGTCCCTGTCGAAAGTGCCTGCGTCAACCATCTTGCCAGCTTTGCCCTTCGATGCGAATTTGAGAGCTTCGAGGCTTTGTAGCTCCTTGTAAGAGAACGTATCATCAACCTCTGCAAGGTCGAAATATCTGGCAGGACTCCTCACGTTTGCCATCTTGTAGGCTCTAGCCGCCGCCTGCTCTACGTACTCTGCTCTTGCGAAATCCCGATCCTCAACAACAGGAGTATCCGAACTCCAGCCGATACCGTTAATCCAGACAGTATGGTTCCCCAGCTTCTTAGCTTTCTGAGCCGACGCCAAGACGAAGACAATACTCGCATCAATAGCCTTGCTAGACTCAAGCTCGGTCAGGGGAGAAGCCGCCACTTGCGAGCTCAAGACCGAGTCTCGATCAAGATTTGCACCATGAACACCACGCAGGTTCAGCAAAGCGTTCTTCTTATTCTTCACAGCCACGTCAGCGCAATATTCTCTCTTCGTCCCAGTGTCCTTGAGGTATCGAGCCATCTCCATACCCGCCAAGAATCGTGGGTCGGCATCGAAGTGATGGTGAGTGTAAACAGGGTCGAAACCAAAACTCATGATCTCTGCAGGATTCAAGACATCTGAAATCTTACTGTGAGACTCCACAACCGCCACATCGGCCACACCGGACATGATATGCATACACGCCGTAGCGAGTCCGATTATCCCGTCGGAAGAAACAGTGCACAACGGGCGTAACACGGCACCCAGCTGGTCAGGCATGTACTCATCAGTAATGCTAATCCCTTCCCAGAAATCCTCCGTGCAACAAACAAAACTCTGAACGTCCTTCCGCGGGTCTATTCCCGCATCCTCGTAAGCGCGACTCGCCGCTTCAAACATCAACTCCCGGGTCGATAATCCCGGAGTCATTGAGTCAAAGCCAGCGTATCCGACACCAACAATTCCTATTCGTAGAGGCAAGAATCTACCGGGAAAATCCGCCGCGAGCTGTTTAGTATAAGACTTCCGCGCGAAGAATGTTTACGAAATCATCGTTCGCACAGGAGCCCCGCAGTTCGTACAGAAATGAGCCCCGGGTGAAAGGACCTGCCCGCACCCGCGGCAGCTGATAGGTACCATTGCTGGAGTTGGAATCGTCGGAAGCAATGCCTGTCGTTGCTTCTCCTTTCGAGCTATCACACCCACGACCACTATCGCTGCAAGGATAGGTGGGATGATTATTGTAATCAGTTCCGGAAGGCTGAAGACCTTCGCAACAATGGAAGATTGACTGTCTAGAACTCGGTTCGTACTTGTAGATATTCCGTTGGGAACCGTGATGCGCAATGTGTAGGTTGAAGGAGGTAGTTGCGTTAGAGTTGCTTGGCCGGAACTGTCAGTTTTCACTGTCTCGTTGGTAGAGTCTGGCAGAATGGCACGGACCGTAGCGCCGTTGACAGGAAGAGAATAGAGTATTCCCAGTACTTGTAGCGACACTGAAAACACGTTTCCCGGTATGACTTGAGTCGATCCTGATGGGATGAATAGTAGTCCGGTCGCTACGTTGATGGAGTGCCATATTATTCGGTCTGCGTTGTAGCTGCCAGTGCTGGGTGAAGGAACAATCTGACTTGCGTAATTGGTGTAGAAAAGTTCGTTTGTCCCGTCTCGCAATGAGATCCAAGCAGGAGGAAACGTGTTTCCCGCCACATCTGTAAACGAGAATGAAATGTGGTAAGGAAAAAGAGGAGGTGTCGTTGGCCAAAGCTGGCTTTTCTCGGTTGGTTGAGGTAGCCCACTTCCTAAGAGAAAGTCCCTGTCTGTTGCTTCAACTTCCACTACTCCATACGGATTCGACAGGCCTTGCGCGCTTGTGACTCCATATCCGATGTGGGAAAGGCCTGTGGGAAACAGTTGCCACGAGCTTGAGCCGGTCTTAAACCAAGGGTCCTTGAACTCTGCAGGGCCAATTACATCAGTGTTTGTAAGCGTTTGAGCGACCTCAGCAATAGCAGCCGGGGCATTGTTGCCCGTACTGGCAGCATTGGACCCCAAATAATTGTTCTGACCAGGAGACGGACTGGACCCAAGAGAATGATTGTCAAAATAGAATGACCACACCCCGCCTGTGGAGTTCCATATCAATGAATAGGTGTGCCAAGAACCGATAGGCCCCGCTGACCCTTCAGGTCCGATGACCGGTGGTGAATTCGTATTTCCGGATGGGAAGAATTCGTAGAACCAGGCGCAGCAGTATGGCTGGTTCGTCGTGCTGACGCCGTTAAGGTATCCTACTTGAACGAAGGCCCCGTTAGCCAGAATGCTACCCACCCAATATGAGTGAGCGTCCTGGTTGACCTTATCGTAGACGGTTCGGATAGTCACGTTTACCCCTATGCTATTGTGAGTATTGCTGTCTCCAAAAGCTCCCACTTGAAACCAATAGTACTGAGGAGTTCCGATCGAGACACTGGGTTCTGTCATGGGCCCCTGCCTTATCAGAAGCGGCAGTTTGCCGTCTCCTGGAAAGACGGCTACGACATGATCAACGGCCACTAAGCCGTATTGCAAGAATAGGAGAGTCGATGCGACAATTACTGCGATTCTTTTCGCTTGCAAGAGTACCAGCCGTTTCGGTGAGAGCTAGCTATGAGCATGGTGCTGAAAAACGTGATGTGCTAAAGCATAAACCATCCAGGGACAGACTCTCGAACAAGAGGATCTCCAATTGAGTTTCTTCCGTCAAGAGCAGATAGAGCTCATTCAGATGATGTACGGATCTACGTCTGAAGACTACGTTCTTCTCTTGGATTCACTAGGTGACTTCTTCGAGAAGGAGATCGAGCCCACTGCGCGACAGATTGACCTGAAAGCAGAGTTTCCAAGAGAGAACATTCGCAAGCTCTTCGAGCAGGGCTTCACTAGCATGGGCTTCCCAAAGGACTACGGAGGCCTGGAGCTTCCCTGGCCGATTTATACTGCGGCCATGGAAATGTGTGGTAAGGCCTGCGCTGGCACGGCTCTTTCCTTGGCCATTCACGGGACATGCTGCGAGGGAGTGCGCCAGTTCAGCAGTCCCGGTCAAAGGAAAGAGTTTCTTCCCCAGATGATTAGTGGTAAGTTGTTCGCGGGTTTCTCACTCACAGAGCCTGGTGCGGGCTCTGACGCTCGTAACTTGCAGACCCAGGCCCATCTTGAAGGTGGCCAATGGGTTATCAATGGGACGAAGATGTTTACGACCAATGCGGGGGACTGCGACCTCTACTTTCTATTTGCTAAGACCCCGAAGGGCCCTTCAGCTTTTCTTGTTGATGCTAAGGCTGCCAAGTCTAGCAAGCATATTGAGAAACTGGGCTGTCGTGGTTCTGTCACGTCCGAGGTTGTGTTTGAAAATGCGCATGCTCCCAAGGACAGACTTGTCGGAACAGAAGGCGAGGGTTTCGAGTACGCTAAGCGGATGCTCTTCGGCGGGCGGGTAACGATTGGAGCATTATCAACCGGAATTGCACAGGCAGCCTTGGACAAAGCGGTGAAGTATAGCAAGGAGCGAACTGCCTTTGGAAAAACTATCTCCGAGTTCGAGATGATTCAGTCTAAGCTTGCGGATATGCTGACGGAGATTAATGCGTCCCGAATGATGGTTTACCGGGCGGCTCACTTGAAGGATCAGGGCAAGCCCTTCGAATCCGAAGCTGCGCAGGCAAAACTGCTGGCAACGGAGAGTGCTCTGAGAGTTTGCAATGAGGCCATTCAGATACATGGGGGGTATGGTTACGCGGACGAGTTCGACGTTCACCGGCACTGGCGTGATGCTCGACTCATGACACTTGGAGAAGGGACCTCGGAAATCATGAGACTCATAATTTCAAAGAACATGATCCGGTAGAAGGACCCTCTTTCGCTGTGGCGCGAGATTTGAGTATACCCGGGGCCTAACAAAAAGAATTTTTTTGAATAAAATTTCACGTTTGGGATTGTTAGGACCCGCTGTTCTGCACGGGGGTCAACGGGAATGCCCTGGGGGATGATGGTCGGAGTTGCGCGAGGGTCTAGCTTATGAGAAATGCCAGATGGTTCAGATATTGTTAAGCGCGTAGGAGACCTCCATTATCGACGTCAATCCTGTTCCAATCTGGGGAAATCGCCCATAATATTCCCTGATCGCGATTCTGAACCGGCGAGTCTCACACGGGCACTATTTCACGCTTGTTCCGAGGAAAGACTGGGCAAGCAGAAAACCAGACTAAAGCTCATTTTGAACCCTTAATTGCAAAAATCGCCCAGATATGAGACATAGGCACTCCGCCGGGCGATGCCGAGGCCAGCTTTTCTCGCTTAGGGTCCAGGCTTATTACAAGCCCTTTCCTAGCTAGTACCTGTTTCTAACGCGGGTCTTGGCGTGTATAGTGGAATAGGAGCCGGAAAACAGGGTTGAGAACCCTCATTGTCGGTGCCGGACGCATCGGAATGCACCTCATCAGCTACCTATCAAGCAACGATGAGAACCAGATCACTGTAATCGAGAGGAAAAAGGAACGCTGCCGAGAAGTCTCCGACCATTACGACGCTACCATTCTTCAGGAAGACGGCTCCAAACCCGAAATCCTCAAGCAAGCTGACGCCTCTCAGGCCGACTTACTCCTCGTCGCTACGGATGACGATAGAGCCAACATATCCATCTCCCGGCAAGCCAAGAAGGAGTTCGGTGTGCCCAAGGTCGTGGCTGTGGCAAACAGCCCCAAGAACAAACAGCGCCTCATCGCAGCTGGCGCCGACGTCGTCATCTGCCCTGTCGACCTAGCCCTCCGAGATTTCGAAAACGTTCTCTCCAAAGGCAGCAGTATCACCCTCATGTATCGTTCCGAGCAAGATCTGCGGGTCGCAGAAGCCACTGTTCCCATAAGTGCTGCCATGATAGGAAAGAAAATACATGAAATCGCCATTCCAGAGAAATGTCGGATCGCCCTCGTCTCCCGAGATTCGAGTTTCATGTTTCCAGAGCCGGACCTAGAGCTAAGGTCTGGAGACAAGGTCCTCCTCCTAGGAGATTCTCCCTCGGTCCAACGAACGGTGGAAATGTTGAGGTCGAGCGAGACAGCGTAAGAGAATCGACTCTTAGCTGGAATAGAATGGTCCTCCCGTTCGACATACCCATCGACTGGGTAATCAGCATCCTACAAGTCGCAATCACTCTCATCATCGTCTTCCTCATTGTCCGCCTCTACCGTACAATTGTGCGGAGGCTAGGTGGAACAGTCCCAGCAGGCCTCGTGTCCAGCCTCCAGCAGATAGGCTCTTGGGCTATCTGGGTCGTTGGCTTCCTAGTTGTCCTTAACCAAATCCATGTGGACGTGCAGGTCCTCCTTCTCATCATATTTCTTGGCGGATCAGCCATAATCATCGCCTACAGGAACATCCTAGCAGATCTCGCCGCGTCCCAGTTCATCTCCTCCTACCAGCCCTTCAAAGTCGGCGAATGGATAGAAATCCAAAACAGCTACGGCAGAGTCATCGAGAGAAACCTGATACAGACGAAGATCCTAACCCCTGACAATGAGATAGTCGTTATTCCCAACTCAACTCTTCTAAAGAGATCGATGATTAACAAGAGCCGCTCTGGAGGACTACGAATCCAGATCCCCGTCACACTGCAGAAAGGAGCGGACCTGAAGCAGGTTGAAGAACATCTCCTAGAAATTGGGCGTAACCTCAAGGTCGACCTCGTTCCCGACGCGGCCCCACAATTCCGTGTCGCGGATATTACTCCGGAAGGGGCTCGAGTAGTTCTAATGCTCAGAATAAACAACCCGGCCAAACGCGATCAAGTCGTTTCAGAGGTCGAAAAGCAAGTCTATGACCTGCTCGCCGAGTTAGACCGCCGTTTATCCTCCAGAGAATGAAGCCATATTAGCGCACCGGTTCAGCCAACTGCTTCTCATCCGAGCCGTAATTCACTAGAGGATTTGCTCTTTTGACTCAGCCCTCCGAGAAGCCCGCTCCGCGCCGAGGTCTCAAGAGAACCCTTGGCATAGGAGGGTTATTCTCCATCGGCTACGCGGACGTGGGCGCTGGCATCTACCTCGCCCTAAGCCTAGTAGCTCTTCATGCCAACTATGCTGCACCGCTCGCCATCGGCGTTGCAGCCATCGCCTACTTTCTCACCGGGCTCACTTACGCAGAACTATCCTCCACATATCCAACAGCGGGTGGGTCCGCGACCTTCGCGAGAGTCGCCTTTGGCGACCCCATCAGCTTCCTCGCAGGCTGGATGCTATGCCTCGACTACGTCGTCACAGCCGCCATATTCGCCATACCCGCCATAGGTTACCTCTCCTATTTTTTCGGCGCATTGCACCAGCCTCTCTGGCTGGGCGTTGGAGCTCTCCTGCTCCTCGCCGGTCTGGTCCTCCTCAACATAATCGGCATTCGTCAGTCTGCCAACTTCACACTGACCCTTAGCATTCTCAGCATTGTTAGCGAAGTAGCACTGATAATTCTCGGACTAGTTCTGGTAGTGATACCTGGCGGACTCCTGCTACGTTGGCCTATGACGTTTAGCCTCGGGACCAGCCCGTCATGGTCAGAGTTCATCCAGGCAATCACCCTAGCTATGGTTTCGTATCTTGGGATCGAAGCTTTAGCTCAGGTATCGGGAGAGACTAGAATCGCTGGGAGAACCGTTCCCCGGGCGACGATGTTGACCCTAGGAACAGTGATTATTCTCTACCTCCTCATCTCAATTGTGGCCGTCAACATCGTACCCCCAGGAATACTATCAACCACCTGGAGAAACGATCCATTGACAGGAGTCGCTAGTAGCCTTCCAGGAGCAGGAGTCCTTGTAACCGGCTGGATTGCCCTTCTAGGATGTTCCATTAGCATAATTGGCGCCAATGCTGGAATCATAGGGTCCTCTCGCACACTCTATGCTTTGTCAAAGTACAAACTCCTTCCGGCAAAATTCGGTGTCGTCCACGGAAAATTTCGCACTCCTCACCTCGCTGTCCTTGTCTTCGGCCTCGGAAGCATAGTCTTAGTCGCCGTGGCCTCTTTCGACTTCTTCAATGGCGGTGAGGACCCATTGATCCTGCTCGGCAGCCTCTACAATGTGGGAGCTTTGGTTTCCTATGTCTCGGCCCACGCGAGCCTTATCGTGACCCGGAATACTGACAAGCCTAGGTTCAGACCCTTCAAGGTTCCCTTCTCGCTCCACTTCAAGTCCGCTGGGTTCGAGCTTCCCCTGCTACCGCTCTTGGGACTGCTGTCGACTGGCGCCATCTGGGTCGCAGTCATCGCCACCCATGGACTGGGCAGAATACTCGGTCTTGTCTGGGTCTTGATAGGATTCAGCATGTATGTCTACTTCAGAAGAAGTAATCGTCTACCGGTCTGGAAAAGCGCTGAGCCGGAGGGGAGGGAGAAAAGGTCTACGGTCTAATCTTCTTCAGTCTCTTCTCTATTAGGTCAACTTGTCTTGAAAGGAAGGACCTGTAGGCTCGAAGGAGCTTGACTTGTTGCTGCCGGGTCTGCTTGTCGATGGTTGACATTGTTCGTTTGAAAGTCTCGGAGGTCTTTTCCATCGTCTCATCTAGTGTGGAGGAAACCTTCGGGCTGACATCTTGCACAAACTTCTCCGTGGAGTATCTCCAGTTCCTGCCGGCAGTTGTAAGATCCCTTCCCAGATGGTCGATGTCTCGTCGTATCCTTTTGACAGCCTCTTCGATATCTCGGCGGACCTCTTTCCGAAGATCTTGCTTTGAAGACATTTCCATTATGAAGGCTCCTTCCTCCCAAGATAAAGCTTCAATTTTGAACAGCGTCGTTTCGTCCCAACCAATATTAGCCCAGTGAAGAGTGTGAAGGGTCATGAAGGGTGTAAGGGAGAAGGTCTACAATGCCTGGAAGACCGGCACGGCGGCCAGCCCGGCCACCGAGACCCTGGGCATGAAAATCCTTCAACTCTCTGAAGGACGATCCGTGCTGGAGATGAATGTGGACCAGCACCTTCACAATTTGTCCGGGACGATGCACGGAGGAATGATGGCAGATATTGCTGACGCGGCCATGGGCATCGCTATCGCTACGACCATCTCGCCCGACGAAGACTTTACCACTATGGAAATGAAGATCAGCTTCTTTCGACCCCACATCAAAGGACAGTTGAGAGCGGAGGGAATTGTTGCCAAGCGAGGCCGAAGGGTCGCCTTCACAGAAGCTGTACTAACAAATAATGAGAACCAAGTTGTGGCAAAGGCGAATGGGACCTGGCTCTTCTTACCAGCATAGTCTTTGACCTTGAGCATGCCCAGCCATAGACCCGTCCAGATTGGACGATATTCTAGACTGTTTCTTCTTCTCCTATCTGAGGCCAATTTGGTTCTTGGTGCGCTCTTCTACCTCTACCCAGGTCTGGTCATTGTCTACTGGCCCTGGCCAGTGAAGGACTTGGCGGTGAGGTTTCTGGGAGCAATATTTCTAGCGATAGCATTCGGCTGCTGGTCGGCGCTCCGAGCCAAGATATGGCAGAGAGCTAAGATCCTCGTGTTTGTAGGCGGGACTTTTTTTGGGCTAACGTCCATCGTTTCCATTATTCAGGGATTATCATCAGGTAGTGGATTTGAAATCTGGGCTTGGACTGGATATTTTCTAGCCGCTACCTTGGGTTGTATCGCTGTTTTGAAGGAACACGGCTGGTACAGGAAGCCACAGGACCTCCTTGGCGAGAACCCGCCTTGGAATTTTGCTAGGATTTTCTTTCGAATTCAAACGGTGCTTGTCGGAATCTTTGGGGCAATGATGCTTCTCTTACCCGACCTTGCGCAGTCACAGTTCTGGCCCTGGCTTGTCGCTACTCCAACATTGCAGACATTCGCTGCCTTATTCTTAGCCACGTGCCTGGCAACCGGTTGGGCTTCGATCCAGACGGATGTCGGCAGGATCAAGGTCCTCCTACCCTTAGACGCAATCTTTCCGAGCCTCGCCCTACTAGCGGTTGGAATACACTGGAACGCGATATCCAGCCAGAGCCCCAGCCCGCTGGTGACAGGAGTATGGGTCTCTCTTTACAGCTTCGTGGCCGCGGGGTCCACCTATCTTTTCTTCTCCAATAGAAAACGAACTTAATGTAAACGAAGAGCCGAACGGTCTGGACCTAGAAACGATCTAAGCCTGACTCATACTATCGGTAGAGACTTCACTAGACTAGACAGCTATTCTTACTCTGTATTCTCCAAAGGCTTCTCTCAGAACGTCACTGATTTCGCCCACTGTGCAGTCCACCTGGACCGCGCGCAAGACGTAACCCAAGAGGTTCTCTTGACCTCGTGCCGCCCGAGAAAGTCGAGCCAGACCGTTCTTCACCCTTGCATTATTCCTTGAAGCTTTCATCTTCATCAATTGTCTAACCTGGGCTCTTTCGACCTTCGGGTCTATTCGCTGAATTCTCTGCTCGCCTCCTCCACTTTCCACGAACCGATTTACTCCCACAATGACCGTATGGCCTTCATCCACCGACTTCTGAAAACTGTAAGCGCTCTCCTGTATTTCCCGATGAACAAATCCAGATTCTATCGCTTTCCTTGCTCCACCGAGTTTCTCGACCTTCTTCAACAGCCTCATCGCCTTGTCCTCAAGACTCTCCGTCAAGCATTCTAGGTAGTAGCTTCCTCCCAGAGGGTCAGCCGACTTCGTCACTCCAGATTCGTTCGCGACAATCTGCTGCGTCCGCAAGGCGATTCTGACAGATTCTTCCGTGGGCAATGACAAGGCCTCATCTCTAGAATTCGTATGTAACGACTGAGTCCCACCCAGAACCGCTGCCAGAGCTTGTATCGCTACGCGCACAATATTGTTGTCAGGCTGCTGCGCCGTCAATGTCTCCCCGCTGGTCTGTGTGTGAAATCGCATCTTCCAAGATTCAGGGTCCCGAGCGTTGAAACGCTCCTTCATGATACGAGCCCAGATTCTACGAGCTGCCCTGAACTTGGCAATCTCTTCCAGGAAGTCATTCCGACAGGCGAAGAAGAATGAAAGGTGAGGTGCGAACTGGTCAACCTTGAGACCACGCTCGATGGCCGCTTCAACATACTCGATCGCGTTTGCAAAGCAGAATCCGAGCTCCTGCACAGCACTCGCTCCCGATTCCCGGAGGTGATACCCGCTGATACTGATAGGATGCCACAACGGCATCTTCTGAGCGCAGTACTCTATCAGGTCAACCGCAAGCCGCAGCGACGCCTCGGGAGGATAGATGTAGGTGTTCCTCGCAATGTATTCTTTCAGAATATCATTTTGAGTCGTCCCTCGCAATCTGTTCTGGGGAACCCCTTGCTCCATCGCTACAGCCGCGTACAATGACAAGAGAATCGGCGCAGTCGAATTGATTGTCATGCTCGTACTCACTTTCCCAAGATCGATACCTTCGAACAACTGGTGCATGTCCTGCAAGCAACTAATTGCCACTCCGACTCTCCCGACCTCTCCCGCCGCTCTAGGATTATCCGAATCAAGGCCCAGCTGGGTAGGCAAGTCGAAAGCGGTGCTGAGCCCGGTCTCGCCTTGAGATATCAAATACTTGAACCGACGATTAGTCTCACGCGCCGACCCGAAGCCTGTGTACTGGCGCATCGTCCATAAGCGGTCCCGATACATATTCTCGTAGATTCCACGTGCATATGGGAATTGGCCTGGTTTTCCCAGCGACTTAGTCCAGTCTGGAGAAACGTCTCTGCTCACGTAGACATTTTTCACAGGCAAACCGGAATCGGTAGTTACTTGACCCTTCAGATATTGTCCCCTATTTTTTCAATCGTTTTCACGAGTCTGGTCGCGGCCGTCTCCGGGTCCAGTTCGCGCTTGACAACACGTCCAACCATCGCGGACAGTTCTTTCCGACTCTTCAACCGTTCAAAAGTTTCATTGTAGAAGTCTGAGAAGGCAGCCTCCACAAGCTCTGCCTCTATCCTCTCCCTCATTCGCCTCTCGCGAAGACCGTTAGTTTGTGAATACTGACGAAACTTTTCCAGTGCATCTACCACCGCTGAGACGCCAGTTCCTTTCAATGCAACAGTCTTCAGAACCAGAGGCCTCCAACCGTCCCTCTCCTCCAAACCGCTTGCAATATTGTACATCGTCTTTGCCGGATTCACCAAATCAGCCTTGTTTATCACAAACACGTCCCCAATCTCCGCAAATCCCGCCTTGAATGCCTGAACCTCATCACCCAAGTGCGGCATCAAAACCACTACAGTAGCATCCACCGCACTCGCCACGTCCACTTCTGTCTGACCCGCTCCCACAGTCTCCACGATCACAACATCAAACCCGGCCGCATCCAAGACCCTAATCGTGTTCCGCGCGGCCCGAGCGAGACCACCGATATCCCCTCTTGAAGCCATACTCCGGATGAAAACCTCCTTCTCTAGAGTATGATCCATCATCCGCAACCTATCGCCCAGCAAGGCGCCTCCCGTAAACTCGCTGGACGGGTCGATAGCCAGAACCCCAACCCTTCGGCCCCTCTTCCGGTACTCCTCAACTATCTTGTCGACAAGAGTGCTCTTCCCGGTGCCAGTGGGGCCAGTAACTCCAATTGTGAATCCTTTGCCTGTTCGTGGGTATAATTCTTGAATCAGTTTCCGGCAAGGCTCTCCTCCAGCCTCGACTACCGAGATGGCCTTGGCTACAGCTCTATGGTCACCTTTGAAGACCTGAGAAGCTAGCTTCCCTGCCAAGTGGAACTCTCTACCTCAGTTTCTGGTCAACACCGTATTTCAAGATTCGGCGTTGTAACATTGGAAGGTAATAGAAAAATAGGAACTGTCCTCCTATCATTTACTGTTTCGTGAAAGCGTATTGCCAACCAAGGGCTACTGGAAGAAAATTCTAACCGAGATCAAACAAGAACGGAAAGCGCCTCCTAGTACGTTCGACAAGAAACAGCTCACCAAGATCAAACAAGAAAGTGCTCGCTGGGAGAGCAGGACCCTCAAACCCTGGGCCAAGGACAGCCCCGAGCGAAAGAAGGAATTCTACAACCCTTCCAACATCCCGGTGAAACGTATCTACACTCCCGAAGACATTGCCAATCTCAACGAGACAGAACACTTAGGCCTACCTGGGGAATACCCCTACACGCGAGGCGTCTATCCCACAATGTACCGAGGACGACTTTGGACGATGCGTATGTTCTCAGGCTTTGGAACCCCCGAAGACACTAACAAACGTCTGCACTATCTTCTCGAACATGGAGAGACTGGGCTTAGCATAGCTTTCGACATGCCCACCCTCTACGGTTACGACCCTGACCATTCGAGGGCCGAGGGAGAGGTGGGACGATGCGGAGTCTCAGTTGGCTCCCTGAAAGACATGGAGATTATTCTCGAAGGAATTCCTCTAGAGAAAGTCAGCACTAGTATGACCATTAACGCGCCCGCGTCTGTTCTGACCGCAATGTATGTGGGTGTGGCGGAGAGACAGGGTGTGAAAACGAGGGATTTGAGGGGGACTGTCCAAGCTGACATTCTCAAGGAATACATCGCCCAGAAAGAATGGGCCTTCCCACCAGAAGCACACCTGCGTATCATCCGGGACATGATGGTCTACTGCAGCAAAGAAATGCCTCAATGGAACTATATCAGCATCAGCGGATATCACATCCGTGAAGCTGGGTCCAGTGCAGTCCAAGAACTAGCCTTCACGCTCGCAGATGCCTTCGCCTACGTCGATCTGGGTATTGAGGCAGGCTTGAATGTGGATGATTTCGCCCCCCGCCTCTCCTTCTTCTGGAACTGCGGAATGGACTTCTTTGAAGAGATCGCAAAATTCCGGGCGGCCCGACGAATATGGGCCCGGGTGATGAAAGAGAAGTACAAGGCCAAAGACCCACGATCACTTTTGTTGCGGACCCACGCTCAGACCTCCGGCGCCTCACTAACATGGCAGCAGCCACTGAACAATATCGTACGCACAACAATCGAGGCCTTGGCTACCGTTCTCGGCGGGACCCAATCTTTACACACAAACTCCTACGACGAAGCCTGGGCGCTTCCTTCGGAACAAGCCGCCATAGTCGCGCTGCGAACACAGCAAATCATAGCAGAAGAGACAGGAGTCACGGACGCGATCGACCCTCTCGGAGGATCGTACTACATTGAATGGCTCACCGACGAGATGGAAGAAAGAGCCTTCCAATACTTCGACAAGATAGAACGCGTCGGCGGCCTGTTGAACGCTATCAAGACAGGATTCTTGCAACGCGAAATCGCAGACACCGCCTACAGGTACCAGCAAGAACTGGAACGGGACGAACGAGTTATCGTCGGAGTAAACAAGTACCAGGTTGAAGAGAAGAACCCAATTGATACCTTGAAGATAAACGAGGACGCTCAGAAACGTCAGATCGAGAGAATCACCAGCGTCCGACGGGAGAGAGATAATACTAGGGTCCAAGAAACTCTAGACGCGTTGAGGAAGACGTTCGAGAATGAGAAGGCCAACTCCATGTATCCCATGGTCAAAGCGGTCAAAGCCTACGCGACCCTGGGAGAGATCATGGACGTGGGCCGGAAAGTCTTCGGAGACTACAAGGAACCACCAATCCTCTAACCGCAATACGATTCCCAGGGATCAAACGATTGAGAACGGTCAAAACGGAGAATCCATACACTGCGAAGGAACTAGGCTCGTCCACATGGACGGACTTTGAAGCTCTTTTCACCAAACACAACGGCGCCTGGGGCGGATGCTGGTGCATGTTCTACCACAAACCCGGAAACTTCGTAATCAAAGGCCACGGCGCAGAAAATAAGCAGGCAAAGAAAAACTTGGTCAAGAAGAGACGATCACATGGAATAATCGTCTATTCAAATGGAACACCCGTCGGGTGGACCCAATACGGTCCAAGACTAGAACTGGCACGTTTGGACGCCAGCCCAACATACCAAAGCCTCGAGCTCGATAACGATGGAAAGAGATTGTGGCGGATAACATGCTTCTTCGTTGACAGAAACTATCGAAAGAAAGGCGTCGCAAGATTCGGCTTGAACGCCGTTCTCGAATCTATCAAGAAGAAGGGCGGAGGAATAGTCGAGGCATATCCATCGACAAAGCCAAGTCAGGGAGCTAGCATGATGTGGCCCGGCACGGCAAAAATGTTCGAAAACGCAGGATTCAAAGTGGCATCAAAGTTTGGGAAATCTCATGTAGTGATGCGCAGAACCATCCGATAGACGCCCTCTTGAAATCACGCGACCTGCAATTTCGGAAAGGCCGAAAACCCTGGCGGATCCTTCGGTCCCACAACCTCGTCGATATGGGAGAGGTGAAACTATACCAAGACAAAATCGTCTCAAAATCTGGGTTCCGCACAGAGCATCTCCGTCTCTCGTTAAACGACTTCTCGATCATCGTCCCAGTTCTTGACGACCACCATATCGTCTTCGTCTGGAACTACCGTCATCCCATTCAGGGTTGGGAGCTGGAACTACCAGCGGGACTCGTAGATGAAGATGAAAACCCCGAGACCGGCGCGAAGAGGGAATTGAAGGAGGAAACAGGATACTCGGGGAAATCCTGGAACAATCTAGGCTGGCTACATACGTTGCCAGGGATATCTTCTCAGCGAGCGCACGTGTTCTTGGCGCGGGGACTGAAGAAAGGTACCATCCATCGGGAGCCTTACGAATACATGAAAGTGAAGACACTCAGGGTTGGTGAAGCTTATCGACTGTTGTCAAACGGCATGATTGTTCATTCTCCAACGGTTTCGGCACTGGCGATGGCTGAGAAGATACTAAAGGTAAAGTCAGACTAGATACTCGCGCCGCGTGCCGGGCATTTGCTCTGCCTTAAGGCAAGTCTGCTTCCGCAGTTCGGACAGCTGACTATTGCCTGGACCATGGTGGGAGAAGAGTTAGATCCGATCTGAGAAACAGGCGTAGATGTTCCCGCAGGAAGAGGATTGAATGTGAGGGTTGGAGGGCTGACCGGTGTTTGAGCATAGCTCGGAATGCTAGTTGTCACAGGTGGTTGGCCATAACCCGGATAGTTGGTCGTCATTGGAGGCTGCCCGTACTGCGGCATTAGAGGATAGATTGGAGTGACGGGCATTCCTCCCTTGCCAAAGAACGCCTTCACGCGTGGCCTAGTCAGGTAATAGATCAATAGGCCCCAGAACACGAGTCCGAGAACTCCATCAGGTTGCCCTACCACAATAGCGCTTACAGAGCCGAGCAGGGAGAGGACAGTGACGATCATCCCTAGAATCCAGGCCCAGCCTTTACCACTAAGAAACCCTATCCCGACCGCGAGCCAGAGAAGACTGAAGAAGAGAAAAATCCCACCGATTATCGTGCCTACCGAACCTATCGATGACGCACCGACAGTAGCCACGAGCGCAGAAAACGCGAAGATAGCGAGGCTAACTAGTAACCCTATGATCCCGCCAAGAATGACCAGTATTGCAATAATCGTTATGCCAACAGGTCTCGACGGCCTAGACTGCATAATACCGTGAATGATGACTATAGAGTTAAGCGAAACGTAACCATGTTACAGAAGAAACAGTCAACAGGCATGACTAGTCAGAGTGGGAACGACTTGCATGAAAGCCGGCTCATATCCCCCGCTATCTTGGGAAAAGTAAATCGTCGTTATTGATTCTGCGGGCTTAGAGGCTGGCACCACAAGAGGGACATTTTGTGGCCCCCGCTGGAATACTTGCCCCACAATTTCGACAGTTCGTTCCTCCCATGGACCCCATCGAACCCATAGTCGAAGCCGGCATAGATCCCATTCCCGAGGGCGGCATGCTTGAAGGGGCCATTGTTCCTTTTCCGAAGAAGGCTTTCACATGTGGTCTTGTGAGATAGTAGAGGATGAGGAGAGGTACAATGATCGAGATTATCCCTGTCGCTATGCCGCTCGGGAAGATGACAATTTGCGCAATGTTGACGATTATGGAGAGAATGCTCACTATCAAGCCAATGGTCCAAGCCCAGCCCTTACCTCCAAAGAACCCTATCCCAGTGGCGAGGTAGAGTATTCCAATGATCAATAAGACGGCACCAAGTATACCTATGATTGCGGCAATCGTACCGGCTGAGATACCTGCCAGCGATGGATAGGTTGCTCCAATGTTTATGGTGCTAATTATGGCAGATGCGGCCAAGAGAAGACCTCCCGTGGCCAAACCCGCCAATCCAATCAGTATTGCGAGTACTCCTAATACCGTTACTCCAGTCGGTCGTGACGGTTTCGGTTGCATGGTTTCACTAAGCAGACTGATGCCAAGTCAGTAAATATTTAACACATTCTACAGTTGAGGAGATTGACATGATTTTATCAAAAGAACAACTCTCCGCAAGAAGAGGAAACTAGGGCATAGGACTCGGAAAAGGCATTTCTGGACCTATGGTGGTCCGCGGAAAAATTACCCTTGAACAGATTAGCACTCTCCTTCTCAAGATAAGTAAGAATATGGCGAAGCCTATTCCGATTATGCTCGAACCAATCTTTCCAGCAAATTCCAGCACGGGGTCAAAGAAGAGCGCGAAGAAGAACACAGCTCCTGCCGCAAGACCGAGTCGTTGAAAGTCAGTCCATCCCTTCAAAGACAATCGGCTTAGCAGCCTTTCGTACCCTAAGACCAGTAGAACTCCAACAATCATGGTGACGATTGCAAAAGGAATGATTGCGCTAGTGAACATGAAGAAGAACACTGCCGGGACTGAGAAACCTATAGGGAGTAGGACCCGCCAATGCAATTTGAGATTCTGAGAGACTGGCATTGTATTCGGGATTCTCTTGGCTAGCCAGCCCAGCGTAACGACTGCGAGTACGCAACCTATCAGTCCCCAGGCGGGCGCATCGTAGGGAAATGCAAAGAACCCTAGAACTATGGACGCAATCAATAGAGCGTGGAATAGAATTCTCAGATTCTTGGTGAGCCAGATCTGGCCTTTGCTTTTCGGATAGCAAAGCTCTACCAGGAAGATCGGTATTGTAATGTTGAATATTGCATGATAGATTGTTAGCCATTCAGCCCACACCCAGTTGACTCCCAGCCATCGACCGTAGGTCGCTAGAGCACCGAGGTCTTTCCAAGTTGGACTGAAGAAACTGCGAACTAGAATTCCTTCCTCAATGATTCCATACGCTGCCCCAAGAATTAGAATTGATCTCCATCCCTTGTTCCAGCGTCTGGCGTAATCCCGAACGAGCAGTGCTCCACTGCCATAGAGCGAGCCTAGAAAGATGAACACTGTAGGGTTGATGAAAGCGAGAGGTGGCGTGGACCCGGAAAGAACCTCTCCGATGATGGGAGATAGAAAGAAGAGGAACAGGATAGGCCTTCGATAGTGTGCCTTCGGGAGTGCAGAGTCCAAGCGAATCCTGGGCTCGTCAGAATTATTGTTCCACCGAAAAAGGGGGTTGATACCTACGGGTAGGGAACGAGGGTCAGCCTTCGGTTAAGGCTGAGCGTAGAGGTGACGGTTCTACTTCTGAGCCCAGACGCCTATGACGTTTCCGTGGGGGTCCTTGATGGTTCCCCAGTAGCCCATTCCGCCGCCGATCGCCTTCTTCCGTTTGCCAATCTTTCCGCCGAGTGATACTGCTTTCTTCTGTGTGTCGGGTATGTTCTGCACGCTGACGTAGAACGTGGTTGTTCCTGGAGTGACCTTCTTTGACAGTTGGAAGCCGCCGCCCACGCCTTTCTTGGAGGGCTTGAACATTG